>ENA-UOJP01000528-UOJP01000528.1-human-gut-metagenome-genome-assembly--contig:-C102-NODE-528-length-69616-cov-9.062089_pt1 | contig 69616 bp, 90 predicted proteins | sample MGYA00242353_ERZ723900 | MGnify/ENA metagenome assembly ERZ723900 | reverse complement strand
TATTTGACTTATTTCATACTTATTATATACTCATTTATGCTAATTGACTTTTTTACTTATTTTCATTATACTTTTAAGTAATAAAATGAAAAGAGGCACTTATATGTCTACTGAAAAAATAGTAATTACTACTAATTTAAGACTAGATATTATTGAGCGCAGAAAAGAAAAGGGTATTTCCAGCTATGACCTTTCTGAACAAGTTGGAAATGGACATTCTAAATTTTGGTTGCAAAATATTGAAAGCGGAAAAACTAAAAAAATCAAAAAGGATGATTTACTTTCCATCTATATGATACTTGAAGGTTCAGATGATCCAAATGAAGTTCTTCCTATTATAGAACACCTTTTAAATCAATCTTTAGGCGATTCTGTTCGACCATGGTACGAATTAATTATCCCTGATTCAGATTACTCTGAACTATATGAAGAAGAAGATTTAATGGATGCTCTGGACGTTCTATTAGGGGAATATCTTGTTCCTCAAATTTCCAATCGTATATTTGCTATGCCTGTAAATCAAAAACAAGCGGCTTTAACCGCTCTTCGCCATTTTTATTATTCTGTATATAGAAATCCTGATTTAGCTTTTGCTTTAATTGGAATCCCGATGTACGGGGTAAATGAGAGAGAGCAAAAAGAACATATTAATTCTATGAATGATATGCTTTCCTTATATTCAAAATACAATAATATGTCAATTAAAAATAACAGTATACAGGCTATCAAGGAGCAACAAGAATTTCAAGAAGAAATGCAAGAAATATTTACAGAATGGATTCATGAGGCATTTTCCAATTTTGAGGAAATTATTCCTGAACTATCCAAAGCCATAAAATCTGGCGATCCCGATCTATGCGCCTTATCACGAAAATTTGTTCAAAATGTTACATTTAAAATTGAGCAAGGACAGCCTAACGTCACAAAACATTATCTGAAATCCTTCCAAATATTTACAGGAAAAGATTTTGCAGTTCATATTCGTGAATGTGTCAATTGGTTTGTAGGCTTTCATGAGCAATATAAGCTACCGCTTGTGTATAGCATCGTTTCTCCAGAAACATTAAATTCTATATATGAATATCTCAACAATTATGGAAAGATCAAATTCCGCAGACGCTTTTCCTCTACGGAGTAACATTTCGTTACCCCCATCCAAGATCACAAAAAGTCACGGTCTATTTTTCGACCGTGACTTTCTTTTCGTTTCTCTTATCTCCCTATTATCCTGCTGCCATGTTCTAACCCATTGTAATCTGTTGATAGTCCTCTGGATGGCAGCAGAATGATATTCCTCATTGAACATATGTTTCCCTTATGGTATACTACTATCGTATAATTGAACAGAAAGTAGGATGTGACTTTCCATTTATCTGATGCCCTCTAGTCTACAAAAGGAGGGATGCCCTATGATTAGCCTAAGTGATCTTTTGACGCTGTTACTGGTAATCTTCGCGGCTTTGTCATACATAGACAACCATCACGATAAAAAGAAATAGCATCCCACCGCCTAAAGTGAATGCTATTTCCTTAAATTAGTTTTACCGAGGGCAAATCGGACAATCACATCCGATTCACTTCCTAATTAAATTATACTATGGGGTGCTTGGATTTTCAAGTACCCTTTTATATTACTTCTCTTCGTCAAGTATCGCCTTAACCTCATCAAATGTCAAGGAACTTCCCTCTAATGACACAGAATCTTTGCATCACTTGAAATGGTAGTTTCATCGTAAAACCGACCCTCGAAAACCCCAATAAAATCAACGGTTTTTGCCATGTCACATTTTTGCGAAATCGTGGAAAATGCTAATTTCCTTGATTTTGCGTTAATTTTCGGACAAAACACCGTCATTTTCCGTTTTTACCTCTGTAAGTGGTTCTCGCTCCATCTTTTCTTTTATCGCCTGTCGAATAAAGCCAGCCTTCGAACATTCTTTAGCAGTACAGTACTCTTCTAAAGTTTTCGCTTCTGCATTAGGCATCGACAATTTGACCTGTGTATAATTGTTTTTTATATATTTTTCATTCGCCTTTTTTCTTGCATCCGTCAGTGCCAACATCGCGCCCTCTCTTTCTCTAATATAAGCAATCCCAAATATTAGGACTACTTATATTAGTATACAACTTATAAGTTATTTATTCAACCTAAAGATGGATAATCAACTTTAATCAACTTTTAAGTTAATTAATCAATTTATAAGTTAATCACATATAGGCATTAGCTTATTTTCCCTAATATCACACGCACCAGCTTCCACCATACATTTTTCTTATACTTCTTTTCCATCTGGAACATAAATATATCATTTACTCTCTGAAAAAAACTTTCCGGCACAGCAGAACCTTTCAACTGATTGCATCCAAAACAGGTACACGCCAGATTAGAAACGTCATTTGTGCCACCCATCGCCAGCGGCTTGATATGATCGATTGTCACATCTTCCAGCGCCATTTCCTTACCACATAACTCACAGCGTCCTCCGGCATGAATATACAGCAATTTTCGTACATCTGGAGAGAACTTTTTACGGATTCCCTTTGAAGGGATCTGTACTCTTGGAATATTTTCATTTGCCTTTGGTTCTAAATCAATAATATTATCCTGTTTATGTCTTTTTCTTCGTCTGGCTTCTCTTCTCGCTTCTACCTCTTCTTCTGACATGAGCCGCCACAGAATGTAATCAGTATTGGTATCATATACATAATATTCTGCCTTTCTGCCGGATAAATTTTTCATGATATTAATAGCATCTGAAGCACTGTCGAACCGATACGCAAGTTCTAATTTCCGTGTTGTCGCAAGTTCTCCGTCCGCAAATTTTAAATAATGGATTCCGTCTGTAATTACAATAGCCATGATATTTTATCTCCTTTTCTCTGGTGGTGGAGTCACTGAATTAGTGACCCCTTTTGCCACCTTTATACCCAAAATCTAATTTTCCCTATCTCTCATATGGGAAAAGAACTGTAGTTGCATTATCTCCGGCTTTCTCTGAAATACGATTTGTGATGATCCAGATTCTGCCTTTTGAAGTCTTATATGCCGCAAGTAAATATAAATCATCTGGATTGTTCAGTTCTTCCTCATTTGCCTTAATATCTTCTGCATCCAGATCTCCCCAGTCCTTCACAGCGAACCGATGTAACGCAAGAACCACTTCAGCGGCAAAACATTCACTTTCTCCGACTGTTTCGCTTATCCCTCTTGTAATAAGAATCTGACCCATGTTGAAAAACTTTGATTTTACCATAACTTTCTCCTTTTCTCGTGTTTCTCTTAAATTAACCCGATGATGCCAAGCACTCTATATAGCGGATTCCTTGCAAGTTTTCTTTTGCGTCTGGATCTCTTTCTGGCAATTCTTCTTTTCCTGTCCATGAATGCAAGTGTGTCTTCCAATGCTACATAGTCCATGAGTTCAAATGGATTTAATAAGTCTGATGATGTAGATAAAGTTCTGTCGATGATTTCTAACCCCTCTGCTGTTGTGATGATTCTAAAATTGAACATATCCGATCCCGTTCCTTCCTTATATAAATATGATTGATTTACACAAGCTATAGCTGAATGGAAGCGGAGGACTGAACCTCCCACGGCTTGACCGTCACTCCCCATATAATTATTTTTCTGCTGGTTCCGGCTGTTCTGGTTTCAATTTATCCTCATACCACTTGATAGAACCGCCCTTATAGTTAATTTTTGGCTGTAAAATGCTACTCCGTCCAATCTGTTCTACTACTCCATTTTTAGTGACTGTTGCAAATTCATATGATATTTTCTGCATAACTGATCCCCCTATTCTTCTACTCTGGTTAATTCCATACCAACACTCGATACATCCGGCAAATACATTCCTAAACTTTCTAATGGAATGAGAAGAGTAAAGCCGTCTGGACTCTGGAACTGTGCTATTTCGTCATTGTTCTTGATATAGGTGTACACTCTGCTATCATTGGCGAAAATGTATTTACCACCTATCTGATAATAATTTCTTGCTTCTCCGGCTGTCTCTGTTCTAATTGCTTCAACGCACATCGTGAGCTTTCCTGTATTATCTCTAAACCGCTTCATAATTGATCCCCTTTCCTACTGCTGATCTTTCGTCATATAATCAAACAACCGTGCTTTAAGGCGGATGATCTCTGCATCCTTTTCTTTCAACTGCGCTTCAGCGGTCTTACTAAACTTTCTCAAATCAGATAAAGCCTTTTCTGTCCCGGTCGTATCGCGTTGAAGTTCTGAATTAACATTACATAAACGCTCTAATTCATTGTTAGCAGTTTCAAGATCCGCTTTCAGCTTATTGATCTCTTTCTGCTGGTCTGATATAAGCAAGAACGCCTTTCTTGATTCTTCCTCCGCTGATTCTGCGCGTTGTTTCATACTGCACATAAAATCATTGTCAATGTTAGATTCTGCTATATCTGCACATCCTTCAAATGCTGTCGCTACATAACTATCAGAGCCAAGCGATCCCATCAGTTCACGGATCTTCTTCAATGCTTTTCTTTCGTCCTCTTTCATCATCATCATTCTGTTTTCTCCTTTCATCCTTCCCACCCGTTTGAATGAGTGGGAAGGATTTTATATAATGTAAGTTTTTTACTTGACATACAAGCGGCGATACTGACAGATCCGCTGATACTCTGCAAGACTTCCTAAATCTGCTTCAAGTCTCTTGCTATCCAGTGTCCGGCGTTCACAGGTGGAAACCTTAACGGTAAAATTTTTTCCTGTCTCTGTGATTTTCTGGTTTGTATCCAGATAACCGATGATCTCACGCTCTAATGCTTTGACCTGCTCCGAAACTTTATCAAGTGAAGTTTTCATTTTGCGATAATCAGCAACCACATTTTCTAATTCTTTCATCGTTCTGCACATATTAAAATACCTCCTGTTGGTTTTCTTCTTATATGAAACTGTTTTTATCTGGTTGATGGAGAAGCACCGCTTCAATCATCTTCCCGACTATTAGATACTATGCTGTGTGTCAGTTCTTCACGGGTATATGGTTTTGAAGTTCAGAGGTTTTCGACCTCTTCGGTGTTGCTCTGTATCAACCTTGTGACCACATTATACATTGGTACTAATGTTATTTCAATTCGCAGAATATACAAGATTGTATTGGTACCAATGCTGTTTACTTGTACATTAGTACCAATATTTTTAACTCTTTGTAAAACATAACTAAATACTGCCGCCTTATATTGGTACTAATGTATATTGAATGTGTATTGGTACTAATATATAATATGATCAAGAAATCAATAAAGAACCTTTTAAGAAAGGACGGGCAAGCATATGAAAGAAAGAACGAAAGAAAGAACAATCGAAAGAAAAGAAAGAACTAATGTATACCAGATGGTTACAGATAGAATCATATCTGAATTAGAAAAAGGAAGAATACCGTGGGAAAAACCTTGGACATCTGGAAATCCAAACGGAGCCTTTAACAGAATCACTAAGAAACCTTATTCTTTGTTGAATCAAATCTTACTTGGAAGAGGTGGCGAATGGATGAGCTTCAAACAGGTTCAAGAGCTGGGCGGACATGTTAAAAGAGGAGAACACGCTTCCTTCGTTGTATTCTGGAAGATGCAGGAAGTAAGCGAGACAAACGAAGACGGCGAAATCGAAATAAAACACATCCCGTTACTGAGATACTACAACGTGTTTCACATCAGCCAGACCGAAGGAATCGAACCGTTACACAAGGAAGAATTAAAAGATGTTGAACCGATAGACTCAGCTGAAGAAGTATTAAATGATTACATCAACCGCGAAGGGATTATTCTTGAATCTTCCATCAGTAACCGTGCCTATTACTCTCCATCTACCGATTCAATCCACCTTCCGATGATTGGACAATTTGAACGCACAGAAGAATATTATTCTACAGCTTTTCATGAAGCAACGCACAGCACCATGAAAGAAAGCAGATGCAACCGTGAGCAGGAAAGAAAAGGAAAGTTAGTGGCGTTTGGATCTGAAGAGTACAGCAAAGAAGAACTTGTTGCGGAAATTGGAAGTGCTTCAATCATGAATCGGTTAGGGCTTGAAACCGTTCACAGCTTCCGAAACTCAACCGCCTATATTCAGAGTTGGATCAAGGCATTGCAGAATGATACAAAGATGATCGTAAGTGCCGGAAGCAAGGCAGAAAAAGCAGTAAAATACATCTTTGGAGAGAACGCCGAAGCATAAATATAAATCAATCAAGGGACTAGGGCAAAAATCCTAGTCCTTTTTTGTTGCTCTGGCAGCAGGCAGACGAGCCGGATTTCTAACCCGTACCCAGATCGGGGGATATAAAAACCTAGAAAATATATCTGTTTTCTGTGTAGGTGTATAGCTGGTCTATCTACACACTGAGTCAAAATTTAAGCCTTGCGACGGTTGAAGCAGAACGAAATCCAGTTCCCTATGAGATACCGCCAGAAGTGGCGATATGTTTCACTGCGGAAAATTGCACCGTGAGATTATCCCCTGTTTGTGAGTGGAAATCCACTCACCACAAAATTGTGGGCAGAGATTTTTTCATACTCTCGACAAGGACGTGCGTTGTACCGTTTACATATATTCTTTGAGTAGCAATATGACAAAGAAAAAATAATTTACACCATAAAAATTTAAGTACCTTTCTCTATATCCGTGAAATCGTAAAAAATAAGAGCATCAGAACTTAATCCAATGCTCCTATTTGAGATATTATTATTTTGAAAATACCACAAACTCTTCAGCTTCTTCGTTTGTTAAAGGTCTTCCGAGCATTTTTATCATACTCGCCATTTTGCGAAGGTCATACATAGATTTGTTAAGTACACTTTTCTCGACCATTCTACCATCTTTCAAATGATTTTCAAATTCATAAATTGAATTATTGGCTCTCATTTTTATCCCTCGCTTTCTCATTATAAGCATCAATCAAATATTGTGATGCCTTTGGTGCAAGCATCATTACTCTGTCAAATAACAAATCTGCGTGTAATGTTTCTTGATAGTGCTCAACCAATCCTGTTTCTCCAAAACGTAACCCTGTGTACATGATAAAGATCAGTCCTTCTCCAAATTTGTATCTTGGCTTTCCTGTAGACCAGATTACGGATGCTTCATGAACGAATCGTTCTATCTCATCGGGTGTAAAGCATCGAATATCTTTCGTCTGATGGACAGATACTTTATTTACATCCACTTCTTTAGGTTTAACCACCGTAGTCATAGGATTGTTATTCACATCCTTTGAATAGTAGTATCGAAAGAACTGATCTAACAACTCATACGTCTTTTTTACCGTGGAATATGAGTATTTCTTCATCAGCTCCGATAGAAAGTTCTGGATCACTTCATCCGTGATGGCACGAATCTGGATATTGGCAAAGCTGGTTTGTTTAAGAATCTGATTATTCAATGTAGATTCTTCTCTGTCAAATGTCCTGCCTCTCTTATTCAGATAGTTGAATTTGTAAAACCAATGTTTGATGGCATCAGCAAGAATTACTTTGTTCGTCAGACGCTTTCTATTTAATGAAAATACTGGTCTTTGTCCAATCTGCCATTCCTGCAAGGTATCTACTTCTTTTTTTCGCATAGCATCTATTACATCTTCAATGCTATATCCATATGCAGAAATTCTTTTAGACGTACCATCTGGCAATGCCAATGTTTTCTTGTACTCCAAGTAACAAGTAGCCTTATTTTTCCATGTAATCTTTCCTTCCCCTCGCGGTAACTTCATCTTTACAAGTTTCTTGTCTGTAGATTCGATTTTCTTTTCCAATTCTTTCTCCGTCATAAGCAACACCTTTCTCAACAATATAATGAAGCTCTTGGTGTTCCAAACATCACATAGGAAAAAGATATTGTAGAAACAGATCATCAGTACCAAATATTAGAACTGTCACTGAAAATGTCACTGATTCTAAAAATCCTTCATTTTACAATACTTTCGGGGTGTTCGTCACGGTCTCCAAAACCGTTAATGGGGGTTCGAATCCCTCTTCCCCTGCTTCTAAAGGCGTCAGTGATTCAGAGATGAGTCATTGGCGTTTTTTGTTTTTTTAACATTCAAGTCGAACGTCCGTGAGACTTGGCGCGTGGTTCCGGTCAGCGAAGCTGACATATTCCTATCAGAATCACTGCGCATCCTCGCGGAGCGTTTATCTCAGTCGGAGACCCAACTCCCACTGAGATAAATTTGCTGTTACTCACATTACGCTAATATTATTTTTCTTAAATTTTCCCAAAATCCAAGCAACCTACAGCAGCCCAATCGCCTCCCGCACATTTGCCACCCCTTCCAGCCGGATATCCGACCTTGGTTTCAATTTACTGACATTGACCATCGGAAGAATGCATCTTGTAAATCCCATCTTGACTGCCTCATGGACTCTCTGCTCTGCCATCGAGACGGCGCGCACCTCTCCGGAGAGTCCGACCTCGCCAAATACGATCGTTTTCTCATCCAGCGGACGGTCTTTATAACTGGAAATCAGCGCCATCACGATCGCAAGGTCAAGCGCCGGCTCGTTCATCTTCATGCCGCCTGCAATGTTGACATACGCATCGTACCCGGACAGGGCATAACGGCATCGTTTTTCCAACACTGCCATGAGCAGGTTCACACGGTTGTAATCGACGCCCGCTGCCGTCCGCCGCGGCAGTCCGAAATTCGTCTTTGACACCAGCGCCTGCACTTCCAGAAGAATCGGGCGGGTTCCCTCCATCGAGCAGGCAGTCACCGCACCGGATGCCTCCGCCGGGCGCCCTTCCAGCATAAATTCGGATGGATTCGGCACCTCCGCCAGTCCTTCCTCCCGCATCTCAAACACGCCGATCTCATTGGTCGAACCGAAACGGTTCTTCACTCCCCGCAGAATCCGGTAGGACGCATGGCGATCGCCCTCAAAATATAGCACTGTATCGACCATATGTTCCAGCATACGCGGTCCCGCCACAACGCCCTCTTTCGTCACATGACCGACGATAAAGACTGTCACACCCAGTCCTTTTGCGAGCTGCATCAGGACGCCGGTGCACTCTCTTACCTGGCTGACACTGCCCGGTGCAGAACCTGCCGCCTCGATAAACATGGTCTGGATCGAGTCGATCACGACCACATCCGGGCGTACCTCCCGGATCACCTCCGCGATCGTATCCAGGTTCGTCTCACTCAAGAACGAAAGCGGTCCGCGCACCGTCCCGATCCGGCTTGCCCGCAGTTTGATCTGTTTTAATGACTCCTCGCCGGAGACGTATAAAACCTTTTGTTCCTGTCCTGCCAGGTTCCGGCAGACCTGCAGAAGCAGGGTTGATTTTCCGATTCCCGGATCTCCGCCGACCAGCACCAGGGAGCCACGCACCACGCCGCTTCCAAGCACCCGGTCAAGTTCTGCAAATCCGGTTCTCGTCCGATCCGTATCGGAAAGCTCAATTTCATCTAAGCTGACCGGCTTTGCCTGCGCGCCAACCCGTTTCCCCGGTGCCGCCGTCAGCGAAGCCGCTGCCGCATACCGCCCTGCTGCCGTACCGGATGATACCGGTGCGGACGGCGCTTCCACCATCGTATTCCACGCCTTACACGCCGGGCACTGCCCCATCCATTTGGAAGATTCATAACCGCATTCCCTGCAGAAAAATCCCGTTGATTTTGCCTTTGCCATGCTGATTCCTTTCCAAACACTTCTTCTCATATTTCTTCTTACACAAAAAGCTGCTGCATGGCGGAAACCGGCTTCCGGCGCACACGCCCGCCATTCCTGCCATGCAGCAGCTTTCATCTCACGCATTGTAACTTGTACGTAACGTTTTGTTTTTCTTTTCCTTATCTGGCTTCAATCCGGATTGCGGTTGCCTTGCCCGGGTTCAGCTCCACGCTCAGTACCAGTTTGCCGCTGACGTTGGTCTTCATGCCGCCGACCGATACGCCGTCTACATATACCTCATACTCACGCTCATCCTCTAACTGAATGGTAATCTGAGCATCCTTCTCGCCCTCAACCGAAAACTGTACGGAAGTATCTCCCGCCTGGAAATGATTGACTGCCGTGCCCGGTACCGACTCATATACGAACATTCCGTTGCGCTCCAGCTTGGTAATCTCGCCGAATGTTTTTACCTTATAAAGATCGCCCTGAAATTCAAAATCCTGCAGCTTGGACTTTGCTGCTAACATATAATTGCCAAAACTGATGGTTCCGTCATCCTCGATGCGGATTAACTCGCTAACTACTGGCATAATGCTTTATCCTCCTAGTATCCTTTTAATCAATATCGCAACTGCTCCGCACTTACACAGTTACTCAGTAGTATCATTTTAACACACTTCGACCGGGTTTACCAGTCTTTTCGCTTCCAGCCCTTTAGACCGTGTCCGCTAATATTAAATGCACAGAGACTCCAACCGAGTCCGCTGTGCATTTTTTCTTTTTTATCGACCAAATGAGACGGAGGTGAGACCGACGGGAAAGTACCGCTACCTGACCTTCGAGGACAGGAAGAAGATCGAGGCGTGGCACCTGATCGGAGACCGGCCGGCTGACATCGCGGCCCGCCTCTCCGTCCACTACACCACGATCTACAAGGAGCTCCAGCGTGGTGCGACCGGCACGCTGGACAGGAACCAGCGCGAGGGGTACAGCGCAGAGCTCGCCGAGAGGCGACTCCGTGAAAACTTCAAGCGCAGGGGCAAGAAACGAGCAACGGCCGAAACATAAGCCAAGATCACCCGGCTCCGCGCCGGGCCGAAGAAAGGAGAGCCCACCATGAGAAACCACAACACGACCCCGACAGCGAAGATGGACGAGCTGCGCACCCGCGCAGTCTCCTGAGCGATCGGCGGCCGTGTTTTTTGTTTTTCAGAGGGGCAGCCAAGAACCCCGGCACCCGCCGGGCCAATTAAGAAAGGAGCACACCACCATGACACAAGAAGATCTGAAACTGAAAGTTATCAACGCCGAGGCCAAGGTCGCCAAGCGCACCGCCGTCCTCAAGAAACACCGGGAACAACTCGCCAAGCTGATCCAGAAAGGCGCCGACAAGTTCGACATCAGCATCAAGCAGAGCGACATCGAGAGCGCGGTCGACAAGCTCGAGGAGGCCAAGCAGATCCTCGCCAACTGGCAGGCGAAGCTCGACGAGCGCATCGCCGCCGATGACTACCTCGAGGCCAATGCCCCGGAGATCCTGAAGGACTTCCTCGAAAACTGGAAACAGCACGCGATCGCCTACTACCGCGAGAAGCGGATCCGCTTCATCGAATATCGCAAGGAGCTGAAGGCTCAGGAAAGAGCCGCCAGACTGGAGGCGCTTCAGACGCTCCCCTCTCTTGAGAGATACCGCGAGATCTACAAGGGCCGCGAGCTGACCGACTCCGACCTCGCAAACCTCTGGCCCCGCAAGGACGTCGACGCCTTCCTGAGCGAGCGCGGTCTGGAATATCGCCAGATCCAGAAAAAGCTCAACGAGTTCGGCGACCAGATCACCTTCAAGCTGCTGGAGATCCGCGACGATCAGGAGCGCGAGGCATGGCTCGAGAAGGCGATGGAGGAAGAAAAGCGGGCCAAGCTGATCGACTTGATCGGCCGCATAATGGGCACCGTCGGCACCATCACCGACGCGGCAGCTCTCCACATCGGCCCGGAGGGCGACATCAACGGCTACATCGTCGGGACTGAAGGCAAGGCCAAGATCCAGACCATCGGCGCCGGCGGCTACAACATTCAGTGTTTCCACTTCAGGACACTGATCCACGAGATGAAATAAGGAGGACGCGACAATGCTCAACTACACAGAAATCGCAGCCAAAACCTGCCCGCGCATCAAGTCTGAGCGCGAGCGGATCGGGATGGAAAAGAAGGAGCTCGCCGCTACCCTCGGCTACGGGCTCAGCAATTACTCCTCCTACGAGACTAAGACGCTGCCCTCTCTCGAGAGGGTGATCGAGATGGCCGCCTTCTTCGGGTGCAGCGTCGACTACCTTCTCGGCCTGAGCAACACGAGGGAGGTGACACCATAATGGCAGCTCTGAGAGACATCGCCCGAGACGTCGCGGAGGAGATCCGCGACGGCATCGGCTGGGTGATCGTGTACCGCACCGGCCGCTCGTGGAGCGCCCTGACCCTATGGAGCGATCTCGGGAGCGGCGAGTGGGAAACTGACGACCTCAACGACGCCATCGGGATCCTGAAAACCGACCCGGACGCCGTCGTCCTGAACGGCTACTACTGCGGCCACTTCGGCGAGGGCATGACCATCGACGAGATCGCCGCCGGGATCCGCTGGCACTATGAAGGCGGCCACAACCGCCTCGCGGACTATTACGAAGTCGAGCAAGGACTGAACGCCATCGAGGAGGCCCGCAAGACCGCCGAGGCCGCTGGCCTCCCATTCTGCGAACGTCTGGCCGAGGGCCCGGACGACGAGCTTGACCCGTACACCTACGACGGGAGCATGAGCCTCGGCGACTACGAGGCCATGCAGGACGCCAGAACAGCCCGGGAGGAGCTTGCTGCCGTCGTGGCAGCACAAGCCCCGGGCCTGCCTGCTGAGAAGCTGGACGAGCTGGCCGCTGCGGCTGCCGGCCTACATATCAGCCCGGAAACCATGCAGCAGATCCTCGAAGCCTTCGGCCGGGTCGCCGAGGCTGTCAAGGAAATGGCCCGCGCTCTGATGGAGGCGTTCAAGCCGATCATCGACTGGGCCAAGAAAACAGCCGAGCGCTTCATGGAGGCGCTGGCTGCCGGCGTCGTCCCGAGGAGGTGGCTGCACCTCGCCAAGCACGCCAAGAAGGCCAGAACCCGCAAGAAGTACCGCAACCGCATCAGGCGGGCCGTGTTCGCTGCTCTGGCCGCGGAAGGAGGTGGGAGCTCATGACCGCCAAATGCGTCGGCTGCGGGCTCGACTGGAACGTCAGCATCTACCAGAAGATCCCCCGCACCGGCTACATCTGCCCGCACTGTGAGAGCCGGATCCGCGCCGGCGAACCGCTGAAGAATATACAGGCCAGCCCCAAGGGCCGGCCGCCAAGAACGAAAGGAGCAAAACCATGAAAAAAGCACTCAAGACCGCGCCCCGCGGCACCGCCTTCAACTATGCCGGCCAGCGCTGGGTCGTGCTGGAACATAACGCCACCGGCACCCTCTGCCTGACTGAGAAGATCGTCGAGGATCGCGCCTTCGACGACGGCAACTGCAACGACTTCAGCAAGTCCAGCAGCCTGCGCTACCTGAACGGCCCCTTCCTCGACACCCTGATCGACGCCGCCGGCTGCTCCAGCGCCTTCCTGACGAGTGAGCTCGACCTGACGGCCGACGACGGCCTGAAGGACTACGGCACCTGCAACGTCACCATCTTCCTGCTGACGGTCGACCAGTACCGGCGCAACCGCGACGTGATCCCCAACGCAGATGACTGGTGGTGGCTGTCCACGGCCGTCAGCACGGCCTCCAATGGGTACGAGCATAACGCCCGCCTCGTCAGGGACGATGGCACGGTGAACGACGGCAACGCCTACATCGGCAACTTCGGCCTGCGCCCCGCTTGCTATCTGGACTCCGATCTCCTGATCTCCTTCGACGAGCAGGACGTGACCGCAGAGCAGGCCGGCGACATCGTCAAGGAGCTGATCGAGAGCTTCGGCGGCAGCTTCGCCACCGAGGAGCAGCTCAGAGCTGCGGCCTCCTTCATGCTCGGCACGCTGCGAGCCACCAGAGAACAGGAGGCGGCCCATGAGTAACCTGACCGCCCTCCTGAACAAGTACAAGGCCCTCGTGATCTTCGACACCGAGACCAGTGGCCTCGACTTCGACAAGGATCAGATCATCGAGCTGGCGGCCCTGCGCGTGGAGCGCACGGCCTCCGGCGGGCTGAGGATCGCCGGCAAGATGGACACCTTCATCAAGCTGCCCGAGGGCGAGACGCTGCCGGAGAATATCGTCAGCCTGACCGGCATCACCGACGCCCTCCTCCAGACCGAGGGAGTGCAGCCGGCCAAGGCGGCCAGCCAGATCGCCAAGCTCATGCAGCCGGGGCCCGTCCTGATGATCGCCCACAACGCACAGTTCGACGCCTGCTTTCTGCGCGGCCTGCTGCGCGGCGCCAAGGTCGGCCGGATCGACTGGCTGGACAGCCTGACGGTCTACAAAGACCGCCGGCCCTACCCTCACAAGCTCGCCAACGCGATCCTTGCCTACGAGCTCGAGGACAAGGTGCAGAACAGCCACCGAGCGATCGACGACGTGCTGGCCCTGTTCGAGGTGCTGAAGGCGATGGACGACGAGCGCGACGACCTCGCTGCCTACGTCAACCTGTTCGGCTACAACCCGAAGTACGGCGTCAGCGGCCGCAGGATCGTCGGCGTCAGATATGAGCCGCAGGGCTTCAACAAAGCCATGACGCGGCCGGAACAAACCCTCCCGGCCCGCATGGCCCGGAGGTGAGGACAATGAGCAAGAGCTCACCGATCACAATCACGAGCGAGGAGCTGCGTGAGCGCGTCGAGGAGTACCTCGACCGCTGGATCCCGGACGACGTCTGGAACCGCAGCGAACCCTACGCCCGCCGCAAGCTCGACCTCTGCCGGGAACGGCAGCCGGAGGTCGAATACTACAACAACGAGTACCTCGTACTGCTGGCAGCGGACACCGTCAGAGAGACGGAGTTCAGCGACTTCACCCTCGCGGACTACGCCGCGAAGATGGCAGCCAGAGCTACGAGCTGAGAGGAGAAAACAATGGCAACAGTAACAAAAAGGGCCGCCTGCTGCAATCAGGCGACCCCTGCGAGAAGAACAGGCCAGCCAGCCGTCGGATCTCGCTCGTCGTACAGTATAGCACGAAAGAAGCGCCGCGCCAAGTACCTGCGCCGGCAAATCACCTGCCTGCTGCTCGCTGCTGCCGCCCTGACCGCCCTGATCTACGTCGTGGTCGGGGCGCTGACCCCGGACAAGCCCGGGACGGCCACAGTGGTGACGCCACGGCCGGTCATCGAAACGCAGACCCCAATCCAGACGCCGGCAGCAGAACCGACACCGGCCCCACGCTTCGAGCTGAGCGCAGCAGAGCGCAACGTCGTCGAGCGCGTGGTCATGGCCGAAGCCGGCGGCGAGTCCTTCGAGGGGCAAATGCTGGTCGCACAGTGCATCCTCAACGCCTGCGAAAAGACCGGCACGCAGCCCTCCGAGGTCGTCGTGACGTTCAAGTATGCACCGGCCCGCCCGGAGCCGACCGACAGCGTCAGGGAGGCCGTGGCGGCGGTATTTGACGCCGGCGAGTTCATCACCGACGAGCCGGTCATGTTCTTCTACAACCCCGCAAAAGTCACAAGCACATGGCACGAGAGCCAGACCTTCGTCATCGAGGTCGGCGGCCATCGCTTTTTCGCAGAAAGGAGCCAAGACAATGAGTGATAAAACCAACGCGGCCATCGCCGCAGAACAGCAGGCAGCAGCTACCGAGGAAAGCTCGGCAGCTCAGCAGGCCGAGGCCCTGCCGGCTGCCACCCTCGAGGAGCTCGAGGAGTTTGACATCGGCAGCGTCGCCGATCAGGAGGCCCCGCGCTTCAGGATCACGGACGACCGCTGCGCAGACTGGGCCGTCCGCAAGATAGCCGAGGAGCGTGCGGAGTACGACCGCCTGAAGGAGCTGGCCGACCAGCAGGTCGCAGCCATCACCGAGAAGATGGAGGCAGCCAAGCGCCGGCTCGAGAACGGCACATCCTACCTGACGAGCTGCCTCGCCGAGTATTTCCGCACCGTGCCCCACAAAACCACCAAGACGACCGAGAAATACCGCCTCCTCTCCGGCACTCTGACCCTCAAAAAGGGCGGCACCAAGGCAACGCCGGACGACGCGAAGCTGGTGCCGTGGCTGAAGGCCAACGGCTTCGGCGACTACGTCAAGACCGAGGAGAGTGCCAAGTGGGGCGAGCTGAAGAAGGGGCTCACCTTCGTCGGCAGCGTCGCCACCATCACCGAGACCGGCGAGATCGTCGAAGGCATCACCGTCACGGAGCAGCCCGACATCTTCAAGGTCGACTTGTAAAGGAGGCCCACCATGACAACCGCAGCAGAAAAGAAAACCACAGCGGCAGCCAAGACCGCGGAGGCCCTGCCTGACGTGGCCTCCTGCCTCTCCCTCCGGCAGAAGCTCGTCGAAATGAGGAAAGCCTGCCCGGAGATCCTGAAGAAGAAGCACAGCGACGGCGTCAGCTACTCCTACGCCAAGATCTACGACGTGTGGGAGAAGATCACCCCGATCATGAACCAGCTCGGCGTCGACTTCGACGTCATCGCCGAGACGGCCACCAAGCACTCAGACAACGGCGACCCGCTGTACTGGATCACCATGCAGACCAAGACCCGCAACGGCGACAAGCTCATGTTCCTCTACGAGGCCGACCTGACGATCCGCTGGACGAACCTCGACAACGAGGACGAGACCATCGAGGCCGTGATCCACTCGATCGGCTGGAATGACGACCCGGCCAAGGCCAAGGGCGCGGCCCACACCTACGCCCTGAAATACTACCTTTTCGAGAAGTTCACGGTCGACCAAGGCGAGGACGACCCCGACAACAACGACTTCAGCGCACAGGGCAAGGGCTCCGGCAGCGCAGGAACCGCCAGACAGGGCCAGCAGCGTCAGGGACAGGGCCAGAGCTCCGGCCGACTCAGCGACGCGCAGCTCGGCCGCCTCTACAAGAAGGCAGAGGCCGCCGGCATGAGCCGCGAGCGCACCGACGCCCGGATCCTCGAGAAGTACAAGAAGCAGGATCCGGCCACCCTGACCCGTCAGGAATACGACGAGATCTGCAACTCTCTCGACGCCGCAGCGGCGCAGCATAACCAGCAAGGAGGTCAAGCCTAATGTATAACCACACAGGACTTCAGGGGCGCCTCACGGCCACCCCTGAGCTCAGATACACCCCAAGCGGCACCGCGATCACGAGCTTCACGCTCGCCAGCGACACCGGCCGCAAGACCAAGGACGGCAACAGGATCACCAATTTCATCGACTGCGTGGCGTGGCGCCAGCAGGCCGAGTTCGCCTGCAAGTACCTCACCAAGGGCCGCCTCGTCATCGTCGACGGAGAGCTGACCAGCCGAACCTATGAGGACAAGGACGGGAACCGCCGCAAGGCCACGGAGATCACCGTCAGGAACATCAACTTCAGCGACAGCAAGAAAGACGGCCAGAGCGCGGGCTCGCAGCCGCAGGGCGACGACTTCGCAGATCCCGGGTACGCAGACGCCTCCGGCTTCACGGAGGTGGACGGCGATGACAGTGATCTCCCGTTTTAGAACGACCGACGGCCGACCAAAGGCCGACCAATTAAGAGCCAAGGACACGCGGCCACAAAGAGGAGGTGACGACCGTGGCATGGATCCAAGTACATCAGACACTCAAAGATCACCGCAAGCTGTTCGACGCTGCTGACGAGCTTGAGATCTCGCCCCCGCACATGATGGGCCTACTGATCTCCTTCTGGCTATGGGCCCTCGACAATGCTCCCACGGGCAAGCTCGACGGCATCACCCACCGCATGATCGCCCGGGCTGCTCAGTATGAAGGAGACGCCGAAAAGCTGGCCGCGGCGCTGATCCGGGCCGGCTGGCTGGACGAAAACGAGGACGGCGAGCTCGAGATCCACGACTGGTACGAGTACGCCGGCAAGCTGATCGACCAGCGGAAGGCCGAAAAAGAGCGATCGCAGCGTCGGCGTGACGCGGCCGCAGCAGCCGCAGGAGAAAACGCAGACGACCAGCAAACGGCCAGCGGTCAGCCGAAGAAAGGCCGCAAGAAAGCCGCAGGCAGAGTAGACCAGAGTAGAGTAGATAAGAGTACAGATGGTACTACTCCCCCTTCCCCCTCTGACGAGGGGGCTGACGAGGGCAAAAAGGACGCCATCGAGGTCAGGTTTGCAGAGTTCTGGAGCGCCTACCCGAAGAAAGTCGCCAAACAGTACGCCCTCAAGGCATGGAAACGGCTGCGGCCGGACGCCGAGCTGCACGAGAAGATCATGCAGGCCGTGAACGCTCAGAAGCGGAGCGAACAGTGGCGCCGAGACAACGGCCGCTACATACCGAACCCGGCCACATGGCTGAACGGCGGCCAATGGGACAACGAGCTCGAGGAGGTGACGACAGATGCAGAAAATCGGGGAGATCCTGAACGCAGCAGCGCAGCCGACGCCGGCCGCGACTACTCGAAGGGCTTCAAGACAGCAGACGACCTCGACGACTGACGCCGGGGACGGCGGCACCAACTGGATCCTCAGCAACGACCCGGCCGTGGCAGACCTGCCGGGCACCCCGAAGCCGGTCGCCTGTGAGTTCTGCGGGGCGCCGCGCCACACCAAGGGCTTCCCCTTCGGGGATCGTATCTGGTGGGCCCCATACGGGCCGGAGCGCTGCACCTGCCCCGACGCCGTGGCAGCCTTCGAGAAGGCTGAGGCCGAGCGCAAGGCCAAGGAAGAAGCCGAGCGCAAGGCTGAGGAGGATCGAAAACTCCGCGACAAGATCCAGCGCATCGTCGGCGAGTCCGGCATGGGTGATCGTTTCCTCCGCAGAACCTTCTCGACCTTCCAGATCACGGACAGCAACCAGAAGGCCGCGGCCGTCGCCAAGCGCTACGCGGACAGCTTCGACAGGCTGCTGCCAATTCAAGGGCAGCCAGAACCCGGCCGCAACGGCCTATTCATCGCTGGCCCGCCGGGCACCGGCAAGACCCACCTCGCCGCAGCCATAGCCAACCACCTGATCGCTCAGGGCCGCCCGGTCATCTGCATGACCATGATCGACCTGCTGGAGCGCATCAAGCGCACATACTCCAGCAGCGAAGGCGACGAGGGCAGCGTCCTGAAGATCTACAAGACCGTGCCGCTGCTGGTCATCGACGACATGGGAAAAGAGCCCCCGACCGAGTGGGCGATCTCGACCATTTACAACATCATCAACGGCCGCTATGAGGCATACCTGCCGACCATAGTGACCACCAACTACGACGCCGACACGCTGATCCGACGCATGACCACCCGGGACACCCGGGACGACACCACAGCCCGGGCCACCATCGACCGGCTGATGGAAATGTGCAGAGCCATCGCCCTGACCGGCGAAAGCTGGCGCCAGAAATAGGAGGACATCATGAAAAAGGTTTATATCTGCTCCCCGTGCCGTGGGGACTACGAGAACAACATCCAGCGGGCCAAGGAATACAGCAGGGCCGCAGCTATGAAGGGCTGCATCCCGATCGCCCCGCACATCTACCTCACGCAGTTCATGGACGACACGATCCCGGCCGAGCGCCACATCAGGGCGCAGATCACCGGCAAGCAGGCCAGAGTAGCCGGCAACTACTTCGAGAACATGATCTCGGCCTCCTGCGAATACTACCGCGACCGCGGGATCGCCAAGATCGAAAAGACCCCGGAGCCCATGAAGCCGCTCGGGGCCAAGAACCGCAAGGGCCAGTTCCTCGCCTGCTACACCAAGCAGGCCCAGCCGGACTACGGCGGCACCCTGAAGGGCGGCCAGAGCATCTACTTCGAGGCAAAGCACACCGACGATGACCGCATCGAGCAGCGCCGCCTCACGCAGGAGCAGCAGGACGACCTCGAAGCCCACCACAAGCTCGGCGCCGTGGCCTTCGTACTGGTCAGCTTCAGCCTGTGCGACTTCTACCGCATCCCGTGGCCGGTCTGGCGTGACATGGCCGAGACCTACGGCCGCAAGTACGTCAAGCAGGTCGAGCTCGCTCCCTACGAGGTGCCGGCGACGGCTGGCTACATCAAGTTCCTGCACGGGATCGTCGGACAAGCAGGGCCAGAAACCACTCAGGAGGTGACACCATGATCCCCTTCCCGGATAAGAAATACGACATAATCTACGCGGATCCCCCGTGGAGCTACTCAGACAAGGGCTGCAACGGGAACGCGGCCGAGCACTACCCCACCATGACGGTCGACGAAATATGCAAGTTACCCGTCAACGTCGCGGGGGGGGGTATTGCTTCTGATAACTGCATTTTGTTCATGTGGGCGACCTACCCCATGATGAAGGAGGCCCTCAAGGTGATCGAGGCGTGGGGCTTTACATACAAGTCGATCGCCTTCCAGTGGGTAAAACAGAACCGCAGCGGAAACGGCTATTTCTTCGGCCTCGGCCGATGGACGCGGGGCAATACCGAGCCCTGCCTGCTGGCCGTGAAAGGCAAGCCGAAGCGGATCAGCGCCAGCGTGGGCCAGCTCGTATTCAGCCCGCTGCGCAGGCACAGCCAGAAACCTGACGAAGTCCGCGACAGGATCGTCGAGCTGATGGGCGACCTGCCACGGATTGAGCTTTTCGCCAGAGAGACCGCCCCGGGGTGGGACTCATGGGGGAACGAAGTGCCGACGCCGGCAGAATGTGAGGAAACCAATGGACAGCAAACAGATCGCGGAGGCCATGAGGCTGAAGCTGCCGGTCAGGTATAACGGCATCACATACCAGCAGATCACCGAGTACATCCTCTGGTATGACGCAGCCGGCACCCGGCACACCTCTGTCTCCCTCCTCGATAAAAACAGCCACAGCATCACCAGAGCGCCGGCCGATCGTGTCGAGCTGGTCGCTCAGGAAGGAGGAACCGATGAACAGTATCACCAAAGAGACCCGGCGCGAGAGCTATGACGCCATCCTGCCGAAGGTCAAGAAGCGCAGCCGCCTGATCCTCGAGACACTCGGCGACCGTCAGATGACGGCCAGCGAGATCACCGAGGAGCTGGTAGCCGCCGGGAAGATCCCATATTTCAACCGCAACTACGTCGCCCCGAGGCTCACCGAGCTGAAGGACATCGGCGTCCTCGAGACGGTCGGCCGCAGGAAGGCCACCCGGTCGGACGCCACCGAGGCCGTATGGGCCAGAAAGGAGCTGCCGCATGAGCCTCGATGACATCACCCTCGCCGTCGACTACTTCGACCTGAAGAAGATCGCCGAGAGCGGTCAGTGTTTCCGCTGGAAAGAGCTCGGCCCCGGCAAGTACCTGATCCCCTCCGGCCAGACCTGCGCCATCATGGAGCAGAAGGAACCCGACGACGACCTGCATCTGCTCATAGAGGAGGGCACGCTGCCGCTCTGGCAGGACTACCTCAACTACGGCGAGCGCTACGGCAGCATCATCCGCGAGGCCCGGGAGGCCACGCTGGCAGACGGATCCCCTGACCTGTTCCTCCGGGAGGCCGTGCTGGAGGCCGCCGGCGTCCAGATCCTCACGCAGGATCTATGGGAGACGCTGGTCAGCTTCGTCATCAGCCAGAACAACAACATCCCGCGGATCAAGAAGCTGGTCGCGGCCCTCTGCAAGCAGTTCGGAGAGCGCCGGCAGCTCGCCGGCCACGAGTTCTACACCTTCCCGACATGGGAACGGCTGGCCGGCCAAGATCTGAGCAGCCTCGGCCTCGGCTACCGCGACAAATACGTCGAGCAGCTCGCTCAGAACGTCACCGACGGCAGGATCGACCTGCATGAGCTGACCGGCATGGAGACCGAGCAGGCCCGCACCTACCTGAAAAGCATCCACGGCGTCGGCAACAAGGTGGCCGACTGCGTGCTCCTGTTCGGGCTGCACCGCGTCGAAGCCTTCCCGGTCGACACATGGATCCGGCAGGTCATCGACGAGCACTACGGCGGCAAGTTCCCGGTCGAGCACTACGACGGCCACGCCGGCATCATCCAGCAGTTTATTTTTTACTATATGCAGCAGCACAAAGGAGGTAAAACCACATGAACAAGAACATCGATAGGTCGAGCATCCTGCAAATGGCCCGCGGCGCGTTTCAGGAGCGCGTCGACTACGAGATGGGCAGAGTCGTCGACAACATCCTCGACCTCAACACCAAGGCGACAGCCAAGAGGAAGATCACACTCACCATCGAGCTGACGCCTGACGACGAGCGCCAGACGATCTCCGTGGCCGTGCAGGCCAAGGCGACGCTCGCGCCCACCAACCCGGTCGCAACGGCCCTCTGCATCACCAGCGACGGCAACGGCGAAATGGTCGTGGCCGAAATGGTGCCGCAGATCCCCGGCCAAATTAACATGGACGGCACTCAGCAGGAGGCCCCCAAGATCCTGAAGCTCGTACAAACTGCCAACTAAGAAAAGGAGGACAACACAATGCTCGCAAAAATGATCGACAAAATCGTCGCCCTGAAGGAGACCAAAACTTTCGAGATCGCCGGCCAGACCTACGCCGACGCACCCCTCACCCGGATCCCGCCCCACGTCGACCGGCCCGACTGCATCAGCGTCAGCGGCCTCGATGGCATCTGCAAGCTGATCCGCACCGAGCTCGCCAAGATCAATACCGTCATCATGGTGCAGGCCAAGAGCTACAAGAGCGTCGAGGTCATGACCACCTACCTGCCGGACTTCTCCCGCAATATCCTCTACCGCGCCGAGGCTGACGTCCCGGGCCTGCGCACAGGTTTTCGCAGCCGCGAGGTCGCGCTGATCGAGCTGCGCAGCCTGTTCATCCCCAACGAGGGCACGGCCTACCTGCTCGACCTGCTGAGCCGGATGACCGACGAGAACAGCGTCTCCACCAAGGACAACGGCGTCACGCAGACCGTGGAGGCCCGTCAGGGCGTCGCCCTCAACGCTCTCGTCGAGGTCAAGCCCCGCATCCAGCTCCAGCCGTTCCGCACCTTCCTCGAGGTGCCTCAGCCCGAGAGCGAGTTCCTGCTGCGCGTCGACCCCAACGAGGGGATCGGCTTCTTCGAGGCCGATGGCGGCGTCTGGAAACTGGAGGCCAAGCGCAACATCGCCGACTACTTCGAGAAAAACCTGAAGGATCTGATCGAGGCCGGCAAGGTCGTCGTCATGAAGTAAACCAGAAAGGCCGGGCGGGCAGCACCCGCTCGGCCATCTGAGAAAGGAGCCACACATGGAGAGACTGACCGCGCAGCGCTGCAACGGCATCAAGACCGGGTACTGGAGCCCGGCCAAGAAGGACGACCTCGTGCAGCGCCTCGGCCCCTATGAGGACATCGGCCTCGAGCCCGCCGAAATCGTGAAACGGCTCAAGGACGCGGAAAAAGCCGCAGAAGGGAGAAACGCATGAGAGAATACACAACACTGACCCGGGAGGCCGTCGACGTGGTCGAAGGCGCCGCCCAATACATGAGCGAGACGACCCCGATGGAGCACTGGAGCGACAAAATGCTCGACCTGCTCCTGAACGGGCCCACGATCAACGGCATCAAGAAGGACGAAGTCAGGGCGCTGCTGCGCCAGACCTATGCAGCCCTGAAGCGCTACGAGGTGATCGGCCCTATGGCCTCACCCTTTATGAACGACCCGACCGCCATCGTCGCCCTCGCCTTCAGGGAGCTGTACCCGCGCCTCGAATACTACGCGCAGTACGTCCCGGGGCTCGAGGACGAGGAAGGGAAACCAGCCTACGGCCTGACCATATTCCCGGACGACGGCAGCACGCCGATCGTCTGCATCTCGGCCGAGGTGCCGATCAGCGCCGGGCCTGAGCTGCTGGCCCACGAGCTCGCCCACGTCGCAGCCGGCGAAGCCGTCGAGCACGGCCCCGAGTGGAAGGCAGCCGAGGAGGCCATCTTCCAGAAGTACAACGAGATCCTCGACGCCAAGATCCCCGACGAGCCTGTGGAGGTGACAGTCACCCCGCACAAGGTCGGCGACGGCGGGATCCTCGCCATGCCTCTGAAGGCCAATATCCCCGACCCGCAGCGCGACGACTGGAAGCTCGTCACCTGCCCGATCTGCGGAGCTGAGTGCTGGGAGAATGACCTCGCCCGTCAGGCGATGGCAGCCGAGCCCGAGCTCCGCGCAGCGTGCACCACCTGCGCCCTGAAGGCCGGCGTCACCGCCGGAGGCAAACACTGAAAGGAGGAAACCATGAACGACAACAACAAGAGCAGCGGCAGCACCGGCGGCATCTTCTGGACGCTGCTGGCCGTCGCTTTTATCGTACTGAAGGTCACGCACCTGATCGACTGGCCGTGGGTGTGGGTGCTGGCCCCGATCTGGATCCCCGTCGGGATCGTACTGGCCGCCATCGTGATCGTGCTGATCGTTGTGCTGACAAAGGAGGCGCTCAGAGCGCTGGAGGGGAGGAGACGCTGATGGAGAAAGAAGAACGCACCGCCCTCCTAACCAGAGCGATCCGCACCTATGGAGAGCCGGCACAAATCGACATGGCGATCGAGGAGATGGCCGAGCTGACCAAGGCCCTATGCAAAATCAAACGGGCACAGGCTGGCTGCGAAGTGACCGCGGCGATCGGCAACGTGGTCGAGGAGATGGCCGACGTCCAGATCATGCTCGACCAGCTCCGCATCATCTTCCACCGCTCCACCGAGGAGGTCGAGGAGGCGAAGCTGGAAAGGCTGGCCGGAAGGCTACACACCAGATACATCGAAAACGGAATGATCCGCGAGGCAGAAAGGGGGCGCAGCCAATGAACAAAGCAACCTGCCGGGGCTGCGGCGCTCCGATCGTCTGGATCAAGACGCCGGCCGGGAAGGCCATGCCGTGCGATCCGGCGCCGGTCTACTACAAGGCAGCGCCCGGCGGGAAGGACAAGATCGTCACCACCCGGGGCGAGGTCGTGAGCTGCGAGATCGTGCCCGGAGCCGAGGCCACAGACGCCGGATACCGGCCACACTGGGCCACCTGCCCGCAGGCCGGGCAATTCAAGAGAGGAGGAAAGCACAATGGCAAAGGATAAACCACAGCCGCAGGACGGGCCGGAGCTGGCCGAGTACATCACCACAGCGGAGCCGAAGGCATACGCCGACGGCGTCCCCGTGTTCTGCGCCCATGACGCCATCGTGCCGATCAAAGACCTCCAGCCGAACCCGAAGAACCCGAACCAGCACCCGCCGGAGCAGATCAAGCTCCTCGCCTCGGTCATCCGGGCGACGGGCTGGCGCGGGCCGATCACCGTCAGCACCCGCAGCGGCTACATCGTAAAGGGCCACGGCCGCCTCATGGCCGCCGAGCTCGACGACCTGAAGGAGGTGCCGGTCGACTACCAAAACTACGCCAGCGAGGCCGAGGAGATGGCCGACCTGACCGCCGACAACCGCATCGCAGAGCTCGCCACGATCGACAACAAAATGCTCGCCGAGGTATTTGCGGACATAGACACGGGCGAGATCCCGTTCATGCTCTCCGGCTACACCGAGGAGGAATACGGCAACATCGTCACGGCACTCTCTGAAGCCGTCCACGATCAGGAGCTCAAGGGCGACCCCGACGCCGAGATCCCGCCGCCGGCCAAACCCGTCACGCAGTACGGCGACCTCTGGATCCTCGGCAAGCACCGCGTCCTCTGCGGAGACTGCACCCGGCCGGAGGATCGCGCCCTGCTGCTGGACGGAGCGACGCCGGAGATCCTGCTGACCGACCCGCCCTACTGCTCAGGCGGCAGCAAGGAGTCGCAGAAGTCGACCGGCAGCATCGGCACGACACACAAGGACGGCAAGGCCCCGAAGATCGCCAACGACATCCTCAGCACCCGGGGCTACCAAAACCTGATCCGCGGCGCCCTGACCGACATCCCGTGCCTCTACGCCTACATCTTCACCGACTGGCGAATGTGGGTGTATCTGTTCGATCTGGTGGAGGCTGCCGGCTTCGGCGTCAAGTCTGAGATCGTATGGGACAAGGGCACGCCGGGCATGGGCGTCGGCTGGCGATCGCAGCATGAGCTCATACTGTTCGGTGCCCGGGCCGCGACGCACTTCGACGGCCACAAGGGCTACGGCAACGTGCTGAGCATCTCCCGCTCCGGGAATGAGCTGCACCCTACACAGAAACCCGTCGAGCTGCTGGAGAAGCTCGTCGACAACACGGACTTCGCCAAGGGCGTCTATGACCCCTTCGGAGGATCCGGCACAACAATGGCCGCCTGCGAGGCACACGGGCAGCCCTCGTACCTGATGGAGCTGACGCCGGCATACACCGACGTGATCGTGAAGCGATACATCAGCATCACAGGCAAGAATAACGTCCGCTGCGTCCGTCAAGGCAAGGAGCTCCCGCGGGAGGCCATCGCCGAGATCTTCGAGCCCGACGACGAAGGAGGTGAGCAGGAGTGACGCCCTGAAGAAATGAACGATCAACCCAAAACCAAAAGGATCAAGGAACGGCTGCACAGGTACACGGCCCTGCTCAGGGACATCGACAACCAGCGCGAGCGCCTCGACCGCATGGAGGCCACGATCGGCAGCCCGTCCGGGCCTGATCTGTCTGGTATGCCACGGCCGCAGGGCGGCGTCTCCAACCCCGTCGCCGCTGCCGTCGAGAAGAAGATGGAGCTCGAGGCGAAAATCCGGCAGAAGGAGGCCGAGGAGAAAGCCGAGCGCCGGGCCATCGAAGCCATGACCGAGCTCATGGACGACCCCGACGAGCGCCTGACCATCCAGCTCAAGTATCTCGACCGGGCCGAGTGGCCGGACGTCACCTTCGCGCTGTATGGCAACCGCCCCGACTTTGCGGACAAAGCGGACGCCTACCAAAGGAGGATGTACCGAGTCCACGGCCGGGCCCTCCTGAGCCTCGCCGAGATCGAGGCCGAAGTGAATGACAGCAAATGACACTAAAACGGAGTGAATGACATTGAAAGTCACACCGGCCCTGTGCTATTGTTTATGATACGAAAGACCGACGGACGAAAGCCGCACACGCGGCCAACGTCCAAAGGCCAGCCAGCCAACAACCAAAGAGAAGCCGCAAGGCAACCGAGCCGTCGAGCGTACACACGCCCGGCGGCTTTTCTATGCCCTGAAGGAGGTGAGCCAGTGGCAAAGGGATCCATCACCATGCGCGTCGAGAACCTTCAGAAGCTCCTCGACCAAGTCCAAGAGATCGACGAGAAGGGCCGCAAGGCCGTGAAGGCCACGGTCAGAGACGTCAAGAGCCGTGCCCCGGGCTGGATCGCTCAGGAGGTGACGCAGGTCTACAACATCAAGAAGTCAGAGATCACGCCCTCCAGCGGCAAGGGAGCCAAGCCGAAGAAGATGGCCGGCAGCATACAGGTCAGAGGCGAGACCATCGAGGAGATGACGATCACCTACTCCGGCCGGCTGCTGACCCCTGTCCACTTCGGCATGACGCCCAAGACCCCGCCAGCAGGCAAGAGCTACACGCTGAAGATGCAGGTCGTCAAGGGCCAGAAGAAAGTCATCGGCCGCTACAAGAACACGCGCACGCCCGGAGGCCCATACTCCGAGCGCTCGCACAATATCCTCATGGGCACCGGCAACACCAAGGCCGACGGCGTGGGCTACATTCCCTTCCAGCGAATGAGCCGCACCCGCACCGACATTCAGAAGTTCACCACCATCTCGGTGCCGCAGATGATAACCAGCGACAAGACCAGCGAGAAGATCATGACCAGACTCCAAGAGGAGACGGCCAAGCGACTCCAGCACAACCTCGACCGAGCCCTCGGCAAGTAGGGCCACACCAACGGCCACCGCAGGGCCCCACAGCGGCCCACAGGACGCGCGAAGCGACGCAGCCGACCCGACGGACGGCCAGCCAAGAAAACGCGCCACAGAGGCCGTCAGAGCGCCGCACACGACGTCCAGACGCGCCGAAGGTACTGTGACGTGACCGATCGGACTGCGGTGCTGGCGAGCCCAAAAAACGCGCAGACTGGAAAAAATTTTTTCGGGCCGTTTCGTTTCGCGGCCCTGACCATTTTCGTGAGCTCACGAAAAAGATGGCACGGAGAAAGGAGGAGAGCCATGCCGAACAACCCCAACACGAAGCTCGTCGACAGCAAGACCATCGCGGCCATCTTCGGCGTGGATCCTCGCCGCGTGCAGCAGCTCGCCAAGGAGGGCATCATCACCGCCACAAAGGACGGGCACGCCAACCGCTACGACCTGCTGCCGACGATCCAGAAGTACATCCGATACCTCAGCGACAAAGCCAACGGCCGCGAGCCGTCCAAGAAGGACAGCGAGATCGAAGCCCGCCGGCTGGAGGCTGAGGCAGACCTGAAGCGCAGCAAGGCCGACATGGCCGCCCTCCAACTCAAAGAGCTCGAGGGCACCATGCACCGCAGCGAGGACGTCGAGGCCGTCATGACCGACCTCGTCTACAATATCAGGTCAATGCTCATAGCCCTGCCCGGTCGTCTGGCCGTCGACGTCGTGGCAGCTCAGACAGCAGCCGAGGCGTCCGAGATCATCCGGGCCGAGGTCTACAAGATCCTCGAGGAGCTGGCCGCCTACAAATACGATCCCGAGGAATATGCGCGGCGGGTAAGGGATCGGGAAGGCTGGAGCGACCTCTCCGATGACGCGGACGACTAAAAAAGCCGCTGCCAAGCTGAACGCCGCCATCTCGGGCGCGGTCAAGCGCTTCGCACCGCCCGAGAGCCTGACCGTGGACGAGTGGGCTGACAAGCACCGCCGCCTCTCACCCGAAAGCTCGGCCGAGGCCGGGCCGTGGCGCACCAAGCGCACCCCGTACCTCGAGGAACCGATGAAAGCCTTCACGGATCCCAAGGTGCACAAGATCGTAATGGTGGCAGCTTCGCAGGTCGGCAAGTCTGAGCTCGAGCTGAACATCATCGGCTACATTATCGACCAAGACCCCGGCAGCATCCTTTACGTCCACCCGACGATCGACGACGCGAGGAAGTTCAGCCGGCTGCGCGTGGCTCCCATGATCCGCGACAGCAAGCCGCTGAAGGCCAAAGTCCACGACGTCAAGGCGAAGGACAGCGGCAACACCATCCTCCAGAAGTCCTTCCCCGGCGGTATGCTCACCCTGACCGGCTCCAACAGCGCCTCGGCGCTGGCCTCCACGCCCGCCCGGTACATCATCGGCGACGAGCGTGACCGCTGGGCCGTCAGTGCCGGCACCGAGGGCGACCCGTGGGCTCTGGCCGAAGCTCGTCAGGCGACCTTCTACAACGCCAAGGCCGTCGAAGTCTCGACCCCGACCATCAAGGGCAACAGCAACATCGAGACCAGCTTCTTCCAAGGCACACAGGAGCGCTGGTGCCACCGCTGCCCGGAGTGCGGCGAGTATCACGAGATCGTTTTCGACGACATCAAGTTCGAGCCCGAGGCCACACGGATCCGCGGGAAAAAGACGTGGAAACTGAAGGGCGGCGTCTCGTGGGCCTGCCCGGGCTGCGGCTGCCTGATCCCCGAGGAGACCATGCGCCGGCAGCCGGCCAAGTGGATCGCAGAAAACCCCGACGCCTATGCCAAGGGCGTGCGCTCCTTCTGGCTGAACGCCTTCAGCTCCCCGTGGACGCCGTGGCAGAAGATCGTCCTAAAGTTCCTCGACGCGCAGAACGACCCACAGCGGCTCAAAGTCGTCTACAACACCCTGCTCGGCCAGCTATGGGAGGATCGCGGCGACCTCGAGGACGAGGACACCATGCTCGCCCGGCGCGAGGACTACGGCACGCGGCCGGACGGCACCCCTGTGGAGCTGCCTGACGGCGTGCTGGTGCTGACCTGCGGCGTCGATACGCAGGACAACCGCCTCGAGTACGAAGTAGTCGGCCACGGCCACTACGGCGAGACGTGGGGCATCGTCAAGGGCTACATCATGGGCCGGCCGGACACCCCGGAGGTCTGGCAGCGCCTCGACGACGTGATCGACCACGTCTACACCTTCAAGAACGGCCGGGGCCTGCGGATCTCCATCACCTGTGTCGACTCCGGCGGCCACTTCACCCAAGAGGTGTACGAAGCCTGCCGGGCCCGCATCCACAAGCGCGTCTTTGCTATCAAGGGCAAGGGCGGCGACGGGATCCCCTTCGTCTCACCGCCCTCGAAGGTACCGATCCGCGACAACAAGAAGATCACCTGCTGGCTCTACACCCTCGGCGTCGACGCCGGCAAGGCGTCCATCATGGCGAGCCTCAAGGTGCAGGAGCCCGGGCCGAGGTATTGCCACTTCAACCGCAACCCCGACGCCGGATATGATCTCAACTACTTCAACGGCCTGCTCTCTGAGAAGCTGGTGCTCAAACACACCAGCCGCGGCGACCGCTGGGCGTGGGAGAAACTGCCCGGCCACAACCGCAACGAGGCGCTCGACTGCCGCGACTATGCGATGGCCGGCGTGAAGATCATCAACCCCGACATGGACGCCGTCGAGAGACGGCTCAAGGGGCTCGAGGAGAAGCCGGCGCAGCAGCGCCAGCAGGCCCGATCCAAGACAAAGCGCAGCAAGGCGGCCAACGCCTTCGACGACTGGTAAGGAGGACACCACATGAAAACACGCGCAACAATCGAGGCAGAGCTCACAGCCAAAAGGAACCGGCTCGAGCTCTACCTGAAGCGAGAAGCCGAGATGCTGGACGGGGGCGTCCAGAGCTACGGCATCGGCTCCCGCAATCTGGCAAGGTACAACACCGACCTGAGCCAGATCAGGGACGCCATCAAACAGCTCGAGAAGGAGATCGCCAACCTCGAGGGCGCCCTGAACGGGCAGAAGCCCCGCAAGGCCGTGGGGGTCGTCCCCCGCGACTGGTAACATCGGGAAAGAGCCCCGCCCGGGGCTTTTTTCATAGGCATCGGGCCGGGAGTTTTCGCTCCTTTACTCTCGGCCCCTTGCCATCTTCTGAAAGGAGGTGAGCAACATCAGCAAGAAGAAACGCAACAGCCGACCGCAGAGCGGAAGGCAGCAGCCTCGCCCCGTCAATAAGGGCTACGGCGACGCCGGCGCGAGCTGGCAGAAGAAAGCGACCAAGGGCTTCAGGGCTATGAGCGGCAGCCCGAAGGAGGACATCGACGCCAACAACGCGACCCTCCGACAGCGTGCCCGTATGCTCTATATGGCGGCCCCGATCGCCACCTCAGCCATCAAGACCAACCGCACCAACGTCATCGGCGTCGGCCTGAAGCTCCAGAGCCGGATCGACCGTGAGGCCCTCGGCATGGATCAGGAGGCGGCTGACCTGTGGCAGGCAAAGACGGAGCGGGAGTTCGCCCTGTGGGCCAACCGCAAGGCAGCCTGCGACGCCACCGGCGTGAACAACTTCTACGCCATGCAGCAGCTCGCGCTCGCTTCGTGGCTGGTGAGCGGCGACGTGTTCGCCGTCATCAAGCAGTACGACCCCACGCCGACCATGCCCTACTCGCTCAGGATCCACCTCGTCGAGGCTGACCGAGTGGCAACCCCGACAGCCGCCGGCATCATGACCCCGCTGCTGGCGACTACCGGCAAGGCAGCCAACGGCAACACCATCTACGACGGCGTCGAGGTCAACCCCAACGGCATGATCGAGGCATACCACATCCGCAGCACCTACCCCCTCGAGCTCGGCACGGCGTCGACCAAGTGGACGCGCGTCAAGGCATACGGAGACCGCACTGGCCTCCCGAACATCTTGCAGGTCATGGACTCGGAGCGGCCTGACCAGTACAGAGGCGTCAGCTATCTGGCGCAGGTGATCGAGCCGCTGCTTCAGCTTCGCAGGTACACCGAGAGCGAGCTGACAGCCGCGATCGTCGAGAGCTTTTTCACCGCCTTCGTGAAAACGGAGGCCGGGGCGTCCGATAACCCATTCAACGAAGTGGGGAGCAGCCTGCCAGAGGTGAGCCGCGATCCCAACGAGTACGAGATGGGCCCGGGCCAGATCAACATCATGGAGCCCGGCGAGGATGTCGTATTTGCCGACCCGAAGCGGCCGGCCAGCGGCTTCGACTCGTTCCTGCGAGCCATCTGTGAACAGGTGGGCGCTGCGCTCGAGATCCCGGCCGACCTGCTGCTGAAGTCCTTCAACAGCTCGTACAGCGCCAGCCGTGCGGCCCTGCTGGAGGCGTGGAAAGCCTTCAAAATGCGCCGCGAGTGGTTTGTCGCTGACTTCTGCGCCCCGATCTACGAGATCTGGATGGCCGAGGCCGTCGCCCGTGGCCGCATTGACGCCCCGGGCTTTTTCACGGATCCGGCGATCCGCGCCGCCTATCTCGGCGCCGAATGGATCGGCCCGTCTCAGGGCCAGCTCGACCCGGTCAAGGAAATCACGGCCGAGATCCTCGCAGTCGGCGAAGGCTTCAGCACCCGCGAGCAGAGCACGATCCGGCTCAACGGCGGCCAGTGGGACGCCAACGTCGACCAGCTCGCACGCGAAAACGCCAAGCTCGCCGAAGCAAACGCGCCCCTTCAGGGCAGCAGCTCCTCCGGCACCGGCGGCGCATCAGGCGCAACCGAGCCCGGCGTGGTGGCTGCGCTGCGGAACGAAATCATCAAAGCACTCAAGGAGGACGAACACCATGAAAGCAAATAACCCGCCCCGCTGCATCGCGGGGCCTGCCCCTGCGCCTCCTACTGGCGGCAAGCTCCAGAAGTTCTGGAACATCGCCAGCACCGGCGACGACACGGGCGAGATCCTGCTCTACGGCGACGTCATGAGCAGCCAGCCGATCGACTGGTGGACGGGCGAGCCTGAGCCCGGCCTCTACATCACCCCCGAGGGCTTCCTCGAGGATCTGGCTGCCGTGAAGGACAAGAGCAACATCACCATCAAGATCAATAGCTGCGGCGGCGACCTCTACACCGGCATCGCTATTCACAACGCGATCAAGGGCCTGAGCGGCACCAAGACCGTCATCGTGGAGGGCATCGCTGCCAGCGCGGCCAGCGTCATCATGTGCGCCGGCGACGAGGTGCAGGTCTACCCCGGCAGCATGGTCATGATCCACGGCGTCAGCGGGCTCCTGTGGGACTACTACAACCTGCAAGACCTGAAGAAGCTCCAGAAGGACTTCGACGCCAGCGAGCGGGCCATCGCGGAGATCTACCATGCCAAGACCGGCATCGAGGTCGACCAGCTCCGCAGCATGATGACCCGCGAGACGTGGATGGTCGGTCAGGAGGCGGTCGACAACGGCTTCGCCAATACCCTGCTCGACGACGCGGGCCCGTCTGCCGCCCTGAGCGCAGACAAGAAGGTGCTCCTCGTGGCTGGTATCAGGCACGACGTCAGCAACTTCAGACACATCCCCGGGGCGATCCCGGTCAACAACAGCATCCACGCCGCTGCTGCGGCTGGAAATAAGCCGGAGACCCCGGCCATCAAAAACGAAGGAGGAAACAAACCCATGACCCTCGAAGAAATGAGAGCGCAGTACCCCGACCTCGTGGCTCAGATCGAGCAGCAGGCCGCGGCAACTGCAAGAACGGAGGCAATCACGCAGGAGCGCGAGCGCCTTCAGGCCATCGAGAGTATCGAGGCCAGCGTGGGCGACGCGCAGCTCGTCCATGACGCCAAGTACGGCGAAAACCCCTGCACCGCTGAGCAGCTCGCTTTTCAGGCTATGAAAAAGCAGGCGGCCCTCGGGATCAAGCACCTGAAGGACAGCGCGGCCGACAATGCCGACTCTGGCGCTGGCGACGTCGGTGCTGCTCCTAACGGCGGCGAGGAAGGCAGCGAGACCGACGACAAGGCCAAGGTGGACGCCATCGTCGGCATCTACAATTCCACCAAGACCAGCAAGGGAGGTAAAAACTAATGAGCAAGAGACTCGACGAGAACATCGGCGCCGTGGAATACGACGGCCTGATCGTCAACAACGTGCCCGTCGCTGACGTCGTGACCGTGAAGCTGGCAGCCGGCACCGGCATCCTGAAGCGCGGCACCGTAGTCACCGGCGCTGCTGGCGCTGAGCTGGCCCCTGCGGCCGCTGCCCTGAGCGCTACCAACGGCACCTACATCCTGACCGACGACACCGACGTCACCGCCGGCGCCGTGGCCACCGCCTATCGTACCGGGCATTTTGCCCGCAACAAGCTGCACACCGATGGCAGCTACACCCTGACCGCAGCGGACGAGGAGATCCTGCGCAACGCCGGCATCCTGCTCTCCGACGCGATCGAATACTAAGAGAAGGAGGACAACAAAATGCCTTTTAACTTCTATGAGACCCACACGCTGCTCATGGCCGTGCAGCAGCTCACCCCTGCCACGACCTTCCTGCGTGACCGCTATTTCCCGACCAACGACGCGAGCGACGTTTTCGCCACTGACGACGTGCTGGTCGAGTACAGAGACGGCAGCAAAAAGCTGGCGCCCTTCGTCGCTCCCCGCAAGGGCGGCGTGACCATCCTGCGCAACGGCTACCACATGGAGAGATACACTCCTCCTTTTGTGGCTCCCAAGCGCTCCCTCTCCGCTGACGACCTGAAGAAGCGCGGCTTCGGTGAGGCCCTCTACACGCAGCTCACTCCTGAGCAGCGCCAGCAGACTCTCATCCTGAAGGACGCCGACGAGCTGGGCGAGTTCATCACCCGCCGCGAGGAGGCTATGGCTGCTGAGACCATGCTGACCAATGGTTGCATCATGAAGCACATCGCCGACGACGCTGACGAGAGCGACGAGATGGAGATCCGCTTCTACTCCGAAGGCAGCAACCCCGCAACCTACGCACCTACGACCAAGTGGGACGCCGCCGGCGCGAAGATCCTCGCCGACCTCGGCGTGATGGCTCGTATGCTGACCAGCAAGGGCCTCCGCGCGACCGACCTGATCTGCTCCCCTGACGTGGCCGACACCATCGTCAACAATGAGGTCATCCAGAAGCTGCTCGACAACAAGCGCTACGAGCTCGGCATGGTCGAGCCCGAGGTGCTGCCTGCCGGCGCTGCTGTCATGGCTCGCCTGAACGTCAACGGCCGCATCATCAGCGTGATCTCCTACGACGAGACCTACACCGACGACGCCGGCAAGGATCAGCTCTATATCCCTTCCGGCAAGTGCATCCTGACCGCGCCTGCCTGCGGCCGCACTCTGTACGGCGCCGTCACTCAGGTGGAGCAGGCCGACGGCGAGTTCCACACCTACGCCGGCCGCCGCGTGCCGAAGTATCTGTCCAACGCTGAGGGCAACACCCGCAGCCTGACGATCTCCAGCCGCCCGCTGCTGATCCCCAACAACAAGAACCCGTTCATCGTTGCGGACGTCCTGACTCAGGGCTAAGCGCAGCAGAAAGGAGCAGACCATGATCCAGATCATCGCGGGCACCTTCGGCTACTATAACGGCCGCAAGGTAGTCCCCATCACCAATCAGGACGGCCCCAAGCAGTTCGACCCCGAGCTGGAGGCCCGTCTGGTCAAGGAAGGCGTCGCCAAGTACGTCGACGCAGCACCCGCTCAGGCCGAGGATCCCAACACGCCCGACCCGGCCGGCGCCAATGCGCCGCAGGATCCCGGCCAGCCCGGGGGAGGCACCGAGCCCCCTGCGGACGGCCTGCCTGAGTACAACGAGGACATGAAACTCGACGAGCTGAAGGACATCGCCGCTGCCTACGGCGTCGACGCCTCTGCCATGCGCAAGAAGTCCGACGTCATCGCCGCCATCGAGGCGGCCAAGGCCGGCCAGACTGACGACGACGGCACCGACGACGAGGAGCCCCCTCAGTTCGGCGCTGCTGATCCCGTCTGATGGCCTTCAGCTTCAAGGAGATGGTCGCCAACGACCGGCGCCGCGTTTTCCTCGATCTCTCTGAGTTCGGGGAGGAGCACAGAGTCGAAGGCAAGACCATCGCGGCTGTACTCGACGACAACGCCCTGCGAGATCGCCAAGGGGGGCAAGAGCTGAGCGTGGCAGAGTCCTCTCTGCTGCTTTATGCAGCGGTCGAGGATCTGCCCGCCCGGCGCCCGGCGGGCGAGGGCCTGAACGTCGACGGCCGCGAGTACATCGTCAACGACTGGAGCGAGGACATGGGGATCGCAACCGTGGCTCTCGGCCAGACCGTGACCATGTAGGAGGTGCTGCACCGTGTCCATCGTCAATAGCATCGAGACCGTCCGGGGCTGGCTAAATACTGAGGTATGCCCTCTGGTAAAGCTGAAGCTCCCCGACGACAACGCCACAGACGCCTCCTACCCCTACAAGCTGGTGAACCCGGCCGCCTTTTCCCTGTTCGTCCCGTCCAAGGACAGGACGCCCCCAAAGGTCGCGGCGCCGATCCCTTCGGTCTGCGTCCAGCTCACTCAGGGGGAGGATGACCTGATCGAACACACCCGCGGCATCAAGATCCGGCTCTGCTTTTCTGCATGGGATCCCGGCTACCACGGGCCCGACATCTATATACCGCAGGGCAACGGCAGCGGCACCTATATCCAGCAATACAACAGCGAGGCGGCCGACTTCTTCCAGAAGAACGGCGAGGGCTGGCGTGACGCATGGAATTTTGTGGACACGGCGCTCAGACTGATCGAAAACGCCGAGTACATCGGAGACCTGCGCGTCATCAAGGAGCTCGGCATCACCTTCGGCCCCGTCGCTGAGCAGGACGCTGTACCTGACTTTTATCCCTACTGGTTTGCGTGGGCTGAGTTCTCCGTCGAGGAGACCCTCACCCGGCACGCCAAAAACTACGACCATCTGCTTTAAGGCAGCCGAGTCCTCGGCTGTCTAATTTTATGCAAAGGAGGACAAGCACATGGCAAACGAGTACCTCTACGGCGCCTACGGCCACATCGGCGAGACCGTGGCACAGAGCGCCGTGCAGGCGGGCACCACGCCGATCTATATCGGCACCGCGCCCGTCAACCTCGTGCGCGGCTTCGACAAGGCCGGCGTCATCAACGAGCCCGTGAAGATCAGCAACCTGATCGACGCGCAGAAAAAGCTCGGGTATGCAGCCGACTGGGGCACCTTCACCCTCTGCGAAGTCATGAACGCGCACTTCAACAACACCATCGGCAACATCGGCCCCATCTACGTCATCAACGTGCTGGATCCCGCTGCCGGCAAGCACAGAAAGGAGGCGCAGACGACCGCGCCCCTGAGCTTCGCAGGCGGCCGCGCTGAGTTCGCCAGCTCCACCATCATCCTCGACACCCTGACCATCGCCAAGGCCGGCGACGACGCCGGCAACTACGTCGAGGGCGAGGACTACGCCGTGGACTACAACTTCACCAAGGGCACGGTCATCATCACCAGCCTGAAACAGGATGCACAGCTCACCGGCAACCTGACGGCCAGCTTCTACGAGATCGACGACTCTCTGGTAGAGGACGCCGACATCATCGGCGGCGTCACCGCCTCCGGCGAGTATAGCGGCCTCAGCTCCATCGCCCTGCTCTATCCTGAGCAGTACGCGGTCGTCAACCTGATCGTCGCGCCCGGCTGGAGCCACAGCCCTGCGGTCTACAACGCTATGATCGCGGCCAGCCAGAAGATCAACGGCCACTGGGACGCCTTCGTCCTCGCCGACCTGCCTCTGGTAGACGGCGAAGCGCAGGCCGTCGACACCATCGAGAAGGCGATCGCATGGAAGAAGAACAATGCCTTCACCAGCGAGCGCTCGAAGGTATTCTGGCCGCAGGCCAGCGACAACCTCGGCAACAACTACCACCTCAGCACGCTGGCAGCGGTCGAGCTCATGCGTGCCGACTTCAGCCACAACAGCGTCCCGATGGAGACCTGCGGCAACAAGGCTGTGCCGGTCATCAAGCAGTATTTTGGAGCCAACGCCAAGAACCGCGGCTTCGACCAGCAGACCGGCAAGGAGCTCACGCAGAAGGGCATCAGCACCGTCGTGGCGTGGGCTGGTGAGTGGGTGCTGTGGGGCGACCACACCGCTGCATACACCTACGGCGCCGAAGTAGACCCCCGCGCCATCTTCGACGTCTCCATGCGTATGCTCATGCACATCACCAACAGTTTCCAGCGCGAATGGAGCCCGAAGATCGACGAGCCCATGACCAGAGCGCTGAAGGATCAGATCATCAACCGCGAGCAGGAGAAGCTCGACGGCTATGTCAGCATGGGCGCCCTGATCGGCGAGCCGAAGATCCTGTTCCTCGAGAGCGAGAACAGCACCACCGACATCATGAACGGCGACTTCAGGTGGGACATCAACGTCACCCCGACGCCTCCGCTCAAGAGCGCCAGCGTCTACGTCGCATACACCGACGCCGGCTTCTCCGTCTACTACGAAGGAGGTGAGGAGTAATGGCATGGATCGACCTCAACGGCCCCGTACTGGCTGACACTGTGTACGACGCCGGCAAACTGGTCGCCAAGGACGTGACCATCACGCTGCCGGCCATCAATCTCCTGACTGCTGACTTCAAGGCGATGGGCACCCTGACGCTGCCGATCATCGGCCAGATCGAGGCTATGGAGGCGACCGTCAACAAGGTCGGCACCGACATGGGCCTGCGCTCTATGGCCTCTCTTGACAGCAGAACGCTCGAGTTCCGCTGGGTGCAGGACGTCAAGAAGGCAGACGGATCCACCAAGACCGTCGGCTGCAAGGCGTTTCTCCGCGTCGTGACCAAGACGATCCCCGGCCTGTCCGTGGATCCCGGCAGCCAGAGCGAGAACGAGCTGGGCTACGCGGTCAGCCGCTACCAGCTTTTCGTCGACGGGACGGAATACTGGCTGATCGACCAGCTCAACCAGATCCTCCGCGTCGGCGGCAAGGACTACTACAAGCAGATCCGCAGCCTGCTGTAACAGACAGGGCCGCCCCTCTCCGGGGCGGCTCTTATTTTCGGAAAGGAGTACCCCATGAAGAACAAGATCACACTCAGCAACCCGCTGACCATCAACAACAAGAAGCGCACGGAGCTGACCTATGACGCGAATGAGATCACCGCGCAAATGTTCGCGGAGGCCGACTCCCGCAAGCTGACCGCCAGCGGATCCAAGAACGGCAACGCGGCCGGCGCGGCCGAGCTGGACTATGGTCTGCACCTCTACCTCGGCTTCGAGGCCATCATCGCCGTCAACCCCGAGATCGACATGAGCGACCTCGAGCGCGTCCACGGCTATGACGTCATGCAGATCATGAGGATCGGCCGGGATTTTATTTCCGGGAGGTCGGAGGAACCCTCCAGCCAAAACAGCTCCGGCGAGCAATCCGAGACTACGCCCGAGCCTTCCACACCTCAGTCCGAGACATCGGAGAGCGAAGGCTGACCGACTTCCTGACGGAATACGGCGAGGCCGTGGAAGAAGCCAAGCAACAGGCGAAGCGCCACCCGGCGCCGACCATTAAAAAGCCGCACATCAGGAGGAGGTGACACACATGGCAGGAAAAGGGAAAGAGCTTCAGGCGGTCGTCAATCTGGCCGGCAGCATCGACCCCTCACTCGGGAAGGCGATCGAGTCCGCACAGAAAAAGATCAGCGGCCTGAACGTGAAAGCTCTCGCCGTGGGTGCCGCCGTCGGCGGCATCGCGGTCGCCACTGGCAAGGCCGTGGTGGAGGCCGGCAAGTACCTGAAGGATCTCGGCAGCCAGTTCGACGAAGCAGCCGACGCCATCCGCATCGGCACCGGCGCGACCGGCGACGCTCTGGATGGGCTGCTCGATGACTTCGACGAGGTCTACAAGAGCGTGCCGACCACTATGGAGGACGCCAGCAAAGCCATCGCGGACTACAACACCCGGCTCGGCCTGACCGGCCCGCAGCTTCAGGAGATCTCCAAACAGGCGCTCCAAGTGAGCGATATGCTGGGGGACGACCTCAGCGGCGTGATCGAGGAGTCGAGCCAAGCCTTCCAACAGTGGAACATCGACGCCGACAACATGGGCGGCGCGATGGACTACATCTTCAAGGTCAGCCAGAGCACCGGCATGGGCTTCACTGACCTTATGAGCAATATGCAGAAGTTCGGCCCACAGCTTCAGGAGATGGGCTATTCCTTCGAGACAGCGAGCGCCCTCATGGGTCAGCTCGACAAGGCCGGCGTCAACACTGAGGAAGTCCTCAGCGCCATGAAAAAGAGCGTCGGCGCACTGGCGAAGGAAGGCATCAGCGCGAGCGATGGGCTGGCTATGTACTACGAGCAGATCAAGAACGCAGGCACGGCCGCAGAGGCCGCAAGCATCGCGTCGGAGATCTTCGGCACCAAGGCCGGATCCACAATGGCCGCAGCGATCAGAGACGGCACTCTCGCCGTCGGAGATCTGACGGAAAGCCTGCTGGAGAACGGCGAAACCATCGCCGGCGCGGCCGAGGACACCTACGACTTCGCCGAGCGGCTCCAGATCATGAAGCAGGGCCTCGAGGTCGCCCTGAAGCCGATGGCAAACACCGTGTTCGACGGCCTCAACAAGTTCATGCCCGTGCTGCAAAAGCTCATGGAGCAGATCGTCCCGGTCATCAGCGACGCGGTCGAGGCTGCGGCGCCTTTTGTCGAGGAGTTCCTCATGGGAGCGGCTGACGCTCTCGAGGACGTGCTGCCGCTGATCTCTCAGCTCGCGGCTGATCTGCTGCCAATCCTGACGCAGCTTATGAGCACCCTGCTCCCGCCGCTGCTCAGTTTGGTGCAGACTCTACTCCCACCGCTGATGCAGATCGTCGGGGCAATTTTGCCGCCGATCGCCAGCCTTCTGAGCACGATCCTCCCCATGATAACGCAGATCGTGAGTGCTGTGCTGCCGGTACTGGTGCAGATCATTTCCGCGCTGCTGCCGGTCATCACCCCGCTGCTGGAGGTCGCGCTTCAGATCGTCAACGACGTCATCATGCCGCTGCTGCCGCCTCTGATGCAGATCGTCCAAGCGCTGCTGCCGCCTCTCGTGTCTCTGCTCAACCTCGTTATGCCGATCCTGAGCCCTCTGCTGGCCCTGCTTCAGCCGATCGCCTCCGTACTGGGGACGATCGCCGACGTCATCGCCAAGATCGTGAGCTTCGGCTCCGGCGTCATCAGTAAGATCGCCGGCCTGTTCGGCGGCGGGGGTGGCGGCGGGGGCGTCTCCGGCTTCGCAACCGGCGGCTTCACGAGCGGCCCGTCCATCGCGGGCGAGGATCCGCGATACCCCACCGAGGCTGTCATCAGCTTCAACCCTGCATACCGCAGCGAAAACCTCGAATACTGGGCCAAGGCCGGGCAAATGCTCGGCGCGTCCAACGAAAGCGACTACGAGCTGCTGAGCGGAGGCTCGAGCACGTCCGTGGTCTACGACCTGAGCGGGCTCTCCTTCTCCCCGCAGATCAAGATCGAAGGCGACACCGACGAGGACGCCCTGATCCGCAAGCTGCGCGAGCTGGAGCCCGAGTTCATTGACTTCGTTCTCGAAGCACTAAGCAGAAGGGAGGGCGGCACCTATGTCACAGCAGACAGTCGGCTTTATTGAGTACACCGCACAGGGCGGCGACACTTTTGACAGCATCGCGCTGGCTGCCTATAACGAGGAGCGCATGGCGAGCACCATCATCGCCGCCAACCCCGACCTCTGCGACGTCCTGATCTTCGAGGGCGGCGAGCTGGTACGGATCCCGATCGTCGAGACCGTAACCACACCCGACACGCTGCCCCCGTGGAGGAGGTGATCCATGTGAAAATCTTATACCAAGGCGTCGACATCTACCCCGACATCAGCGTCCACCGCTGCTATCACGATATGTACGCCGAGAAGCAGAGCGACGAGCTGCTGCTGAAACTGAACGACACCCGCCAACTGTGGGACACATGGAACCCCAAGAAGGGCGACACCATCGCCATCGAGGACGGAGCAGCCAAAACCGGCAAAATGTTCATCGAGAGCGTCGTGCCTGAGTCCGGCATCGTGACCCTGCGGGCCTATTCCATGCCGCAATCCGTGAAAGATAAGCGGAGCAAGGCGTGGGAGAAGGTCAAGTTCCTGCAACTGGCGCAGGAGATCGCCGGCCGGCACGGCCTGACGCTCCAGACCTTCGGCATCACTGACCAGACCTATGACTACGTCGAGCAAAACAACCTCCCCGACTTCGCCTTCTTCCAGCAGCGCTGCACCCTCGAGGGTGCGGCGTTTCTGGTCTATGACGGCAAGCTGGTGGTCTACGACGAGGCATACATGGAAAGCCAGACGCCGAGCGACACCATCACCATCACACCCGCCAGCGACTTCCAGTACCGGGACGAAGGCGCCAACGCCTACGGCTCGGCCGAAGTAGTCAACGGAGGACTGACCGGCACCTTCTCGGCGCCGGCTGGCGGCGACAAAGTGCTCCACAAGGTCATCCCGATCCGAATGAGCGACCAGTCAGAGGCCGACCGCTTCGCCCGCGGGCTCCTGCGGGACGCCAACAAAGCGGCGACGGTCGGCACCCTCTGGACGGGCTCGCTGCTGCGTAACTACGCAGCGGGCTCCGTGGTCACTCTGGCAACCGAGGGCGTGAAGTCATGGGACGGCGCGGCCTTTATCAGCCGGATCCGTCACGACTACGTCAAGACCCGGAGCAAGCTGTACCTCCGCAGACCACTGGAGGGCTACTAATGAACAGCAACAACCAAATGATCCAAAAGGGCAAGATCTCCACAGTGGAGGGAGCTGCTGACCGCAACGGCGACAAGACCACGGCCAGAGTGCTCCCCTGCACCGCTGACGGCATGGTCACGCGGCCGCTCACGATCCCGTGGTGGCTGCGGGGTAAGATGGGAAACCTGAAGCCCGGCGACGAGGTCGCCTATGCCATGTTCGAGGACGGCACCGGCATCATCCTCTCCCGCATGGACGGGGAATGGGACGGCACTGTGCCCGGCAGCGTAAAGGTCGAAAAGGGCGACGTGACCGTGCCTGACGGCGACGTCACCGCCTCCGGCATCAGCCTCAAGACCCACACGCACACCGGCGTCCACGGGGAGACCAGCGGCCCGCATTAAGGAGGCGAGACGCACATGGCCATCATGGCGAAATGGGGCGGCAAGACGTGGGAAGTCTCCAGCCGAAAGATCGCAGCCCTGAACGGCATCTCGGCCGGCGTCGAGCTGGACACTGAGAACAGCGACGACAAGGCTGGATCCCCGGCTACCAAAACCAAGGCTCTGAAACTTCAGAGCCTCTCCTTCGACTTCGACGTCGCTATGGTAGCCGGCACCGACGTCCGCGGCGAGTATGAGTCATGGACTGAGCTCGTCGGCAACTACGCCCCGTTCTATCTGGCGGGCCGACGCTTCGGCCCTCCCAAGCTCCAACTCACAGCCGTAAAACTGAGCGACACCACGATCGACGACTTCGGCAGGATCCTGAGGGGCAAGATCTCCATCACCCTGACGGAATACGCCGAGGAGGCAAGCAGCAAGAAGGCGACCAGCTCCTCGAGCAGCTCGTCCGGCAGCAGCTCCTCCGGCACCAAAAAGGCCGCAGGAGTGGCAACCTACAAGGAGCTCGGCATCAGCTCCTCCGCTGCCTCGATCGGAGCGTCCAGCAGCGACAAGGCTGCGAGGAAACCCAACAACACACAACTGACCAAGTAAAGCGAGGTGATCCCATGAAAGCAAGCGGCAACGGCACGCCACAGACGTGCGTGCAGAACCTTCTCAAGACGACCCGCGGCGAGGTGCCCTATGAGCGCATCAAAGGGATCGACCGCTCGCTGATCGACCAACCGAGCGAAACGGCGGCCTCTGAGCTGGCTGCCGAGGTGGAGTTCGTAGTGGAAACCTACGAGCCCCGCGTGAAGCTCACCGACGTCGAGCTGGTAACGCTGGCCGCTGAGGTGGGCGGCTTCGAGATCAACGCCAGCATCGACAACACCAACACATGAAGGAGGTGGACACCATGAGCGACGAGACCAACACCTACGGCGAGGACATCCACCTCACCACCATCGACTCAAGCACCATCTACACCGAGCTCATCACCGCTCTGGAAAAGGGCGCAGGTGAGCCACTGTACCCCGGCGACGAGCGCAGGATCTACGGGGAGGCCCTCGTGGCCGTGTTCGTCGCACTCTACAACAAACTCGACGACGTCGGCCGGCAGACCCTTCTCCGCTATGCACGCGGCGAAGTGCTGGACGCCATCGGCGAGCGGCTCGGCGTCAAGCGACTCGAGGGTGACACGGCCAAGACCGTCATGCGCTTCTCACTGAGCACGCCGAGAGAGACCAACATCATCATCCCGAAGTGGACGAAGGTCACGCCCGACGGCGAAAACTACTTCGCCACCGACGAGATCGCAGTCCTTCAGGCCGGCACCTACTCCGTGGAGATCCCCACGTCGGCGGTCGGCAACGGCGTCAAGTTCAACGGCTACGCAGCCGGCACGATCACGACGCTGGTCGACCTGATCCCGTACATCGAGAGCGTGACCAACCTGACCGAGACCGCAGGAGGCGACGACGGCGAGCCCTACACCGAGGCCGGCGACAACCGGCTGCGCGAGCGGATCAGGCTGGCCCCGGCCAAGAGAACCACGGCCGGCCCTGAGCTGGCCTACATCTACTGGGCTATGACAGCCGACAGCTCCATCATCGACGTCAAGGCGGTCAGCGAGACCGAGACCATCAGCAGGACGCTGACAGTCTACGACGGCCACGCCTTCAAGGGCGGCGCCACGCTGCTGACCGACACTCTGATCGTCAGGGCCCACGGCGAAAGCACCGCGGCCGTGAAGGACGTCGACTACGTGATCGACTACACGGACGACCTGCTCACCATCGAAGCCAAGGGCAGTCTCGCCGACGCCGAGAGCATCGACATCGAGATCACGCAAACCCTCGAGGGCTGCGTGAAGATCGTGCCGCTGCTGAAGGGCGGCAAGACGCCGGACAGCGCCATGCTGAGCAAGGTGCTGGAGGCAGTCAACGCAAAGGACACGCGCCCCATGACCGACAAGGTGCGGGCTGTGGCTCCGACTACCGTGCCCTATGACATCGAGATCACCTACTACACCACGCCGGACACCGAGGCCGAGGTCGTGGCAAATGTGGAGGGATCCGACGGCGCGATCGTCCGCTTCAACGAATGGCAGACCACAGCGCTCGGCCGCGACATCAACCCCGACAAGCTCAGGAGCCTGATCCTCTCCCCGAGGTGGGCCGAAGGGCTCGAGGGCGCGATCCGCGTCGACGTGGTCAAGCCTGAACACACCGCAGTCGCCGACACCGAGGTCGCAGCCTTCAGCGGCAGGCTGACGGTCAGCCACAAGAGCGTCACGGGGGTGGTCTGATGAAGCTGCAAGAAGCCGAGATCCTGAAACTGCTGCCAGCATGGATGAGGGACGACGGCAGCGTCAAGGGACTCGCTGAAGGCACCGACGAAGTCACCCGGGCTCTGGCTGCGAGGATCAAGCTCATGAGCAGGTGGAACCAGATCGACCAGCTCGACGAGCAGACCCTCGACGAGATGGCGTGGGAGCTGAACATCCAGTGGTATGACAGCACGGCCTCGATCGAGGCCAAGCGGGCCGTCATCCGCAACAGCGACCTCGTCTACTCCAAGCTCGGCACCCGCTACGCTGTGGAACAGATCGTCCGGGACTATTTTCGCACCGGCGAGGTGCGCGAGTGGTACGAGTACGGCGGCGAGCCCCACCATTTCAAAGTTCTGAGCGACAACCCCGAGCTCGTCAACAATAACCTCGAGCTTTTCCTGAAGCTGCTCGGCGTCGTGAAGCGCCGCAGCTCGTGGCTCGACGCGATCCTGATCTGCCTCACCGGCGAAATGTTTCTTTCCTCCGGCATGGCTGTCCGGGAGCACTCCCACGAGGAGCACGTCATGGGCTGCGACGAGATCTACCTCTACACCGGGGCAGTCGTCCACGACAACAACCGGGAGACCGTGACCATCGGCACCGGCGAGCTCATCGCAGAATAACGCAGAAAGGAGAAGCGCATGGCTGCATTTATCAACAACGACATCACGGCTGCCGGTCTGATCGTCCTCGCAAAGGGCGCAGCCGGCCAGAAAATCACCTACACCAAGATCGTCCTCGGCGACGGCTACCTCGAGGAGGGCCAGACGCCCCGCTCCCTCACCGGCGTGGTCAGCCCGAAGGCGATCATTGACATCACCAAGCTGAAGGTCAACACCGACGGCACCGTGGCGGTCGGCGGCATCTTCACCAACGACCAGACGAGCGACGGCTTTTTCTACCGCGAGCTGGGCCTTTATGCAGAGGATCCCGACCCGGCCGTCGGTGAGGTGCTGTACTGCTACGGCAACTGCGGCGACCTCGCTGAGTGGATCCCGCCCACCGGCGGCGCCACCATCGTCGAGAAAACCATCGACATCGTCACCGCGATCGGCACAGCCACCAACGTCACCGCCTACATCCCGGCCGACGCCTACGCCACCAAGGAGGACTACGAGACCTACAAGGCCATCGCCCTCGCAGCGCAGGCTATCGCCAACGAGGCCATCGAGATCGCCCGACAGGCCGTAAAGACGGCCAACGAAGCCAAGCAGGCCACGATCGACCTCAACAAGGCCGTGACGCAGAACACCAGCAAGATCCAAACCCTGTGGGACGCCGTTTTCAGCGAAATCACGAGCAACCCCTTCCAGATCACATTTGTGGATCTGTCTGGCATCACTCTGAGCTCCGGCATCTGGAACGCTACACTCCAGCGGCTCGAGTGCTAAGGCTGCCGGCAGAAATCACACGAAAGGAGGCTGCGAATGTATAGAGGCACCACACCGACCATCACCATCAACTGTGACATCGACGCCAGCGAGTTCGTGACCATGTGGGTGACTTTCCGCGTCCAGAAGCGGAGCACCTACGGCCAGCCGCAGGAAGTCGAGATCACCAAGCGCCTCGAGGACGAAGGCGTGGACGTCGACGGTCAGGTCATCAGCATCACCCTCACGCAGGCCGACACGCTGCTGCTCGGCTCGCTGGATCCCGAAACGGATCAGACCGTGGAGGTGCAGATCCGCGGCAAGGCGGCAGACGGGAGGGCCTTCGCCAGCAACATCATGACGGCGCCGGTCAGCCGGATCCTGAAGGACGGGCAGATCTGACCGTGAGCGTCGACTTTAAGGCCAAGTTCTCCGGCAGCGCGGAGACATTCTCGGCCACCATGAGCGAGGCGCCCGCCGGCATGACGGCCTCCATGAAGGAGACCGGCGGCGGCACCGCCTCCAACTACCAAACCCTGCGCAATAAACCGAAGATCAACGGCGTCGAGCTCTCTGGAGACCTGACAGCCGAGGATCTCGGCATCACTTCAGACCAGCACTACACGCACAAGCAGGCGCAGGCTGCGAAGGTCTGGACAATCACCCACGGGCTCGGAAAGCGGCCGTCTGTGACGGTCGTGGACAGCGCCGGCACGGCTGTCATCGGGGAGATCGAATACCTCGACGACAACACCGTGCGCCTGACGTTCTGCGCTGCCTTTTCCGGGACTGCATACTGCAACTAAGGAGGTAAAGCATGAAGTTTTTGACCAACCTCGACCTCAGCCAGAACGAGATCCAGAACGCGGTCATCCAGCCTCTCGCGGCGGCTCCGGCCAACCCCAAGCTCGGCCAGATCTACTACAACAGCTCCGACTCGCTGCTCTATCAGTACGACGGAGCACAGTGGAAACCCGTCGGCAAGGGCTACGAGCTGCCCGCTGCTACCAAGACCGCCCTCGGCGGCATCAAGGTGGGCGACCGCCTCAGCGTGGCCGCGGACGGCACACTCTCGGCTGACAAGCAGACCGACAACAACCTGACCGCCACCCTGAAGGCCAACTACGACGCCGCATACCAGCATAGTCAGGCCAGCCACGCGCCGGCCGACGCCGAGAAGAACGTCCAGAGCGACTGGAACGTGACCGACTCGGCGAGCGACGCCTTCATCAAGAACAAGCCCGCGATCCCTTCGCAGGCGTCTGACGTAGGCGCAATCCCCGCCAGCCAGAAGGGCGCAGCCGGCGGCGTGGCAGAGCTGGACAGCTCCGGCCACGTTCCTGCCGACCAGCTCCCGAGCTATGTGGACGACGTCATCGACGCCTACATCGTGAGCGGGGCCACGGCCTTCTCCTCCGGCTGGCTGTCTGCGAGCGACGGCGGCGCAGCTCTGACGCCCGAGTCCGGCAAGGTCTACATCATCCTGACGGCCGGCCAGTACGAGGCGCAGACCTACCGCTGGAGCGGCACCGTCTACGCGCCGATCGGCAACGATCTGGCCCTCGGCGAGACTGAGAACACCGCATACCGCGGCGACCGTGGCAAGGTGGCATACGAGCACAGTCAGGCGCAGCGCGCGCCGGCCGACGCCGAGAAGAACGTGCAGGCCGACTGGAATGTGGAGGACACCAACAGCGACGCCTATATCCAGCACAAACCGACCATCCCGAAGGCTGTCACCAAAACCGTGAAAACCATGACCGCAGCGACGACCGCGACCTACACGGTCAGCGGCTACATCGTCAGCGTCGTGCTGATCGACAGCGTCACCAAGGAGCAGATCATGGGTGACCTGAGCTTCGACAACGCCACGGCCTCAGCCAACAGCAAAGTGACCGTGACCTTCTCGGCAGCTCCTACCAACCCTGTCCTCGTAATCATCACCAGCATCGCGCTGTAAGGAGGGCCGGGCCATGAAACACTACGGAGCCGTCGAGGATCCCAAGGATCTCACGACGAAGGAATACGTCGACACGGCTGACGCAGTTCTCAAGGTCAAGGTCGACGCCCTATGGGACGCGATTTTTGTAGACATCACCGCCAACCCCTTCCAGATCACCTTCGAGACCCTCGAGGGCGTCACAGTGACGACCGGCATCTGGAACGAGAGCTACGCGAGGCTCGAGTGCTGATGCGCGGCGGCTATGACTACACCCCGATCCCGCTGAGCGAGGCGTCCTGCATCATCGCCAACCTGTTCGTCGAGCTGGCGCTGCCGTGCTCCTGCTGCAACAGGGAGGACAACGACGAGATCGTCATACAGGGCACCGCCTACGACGGCACCGGGGCCAAGATCATCATCAAAGGCAAGGAGGTGAGGTACTACGGCAAGCAACGGACACTCGCGGCAATACGAGCGGGCCAATGTAGGCCGCCCGCCCTTCGGCCGTGAGAAACTGCCAGAGATGCAGGTCATCACCGACGCCAAGGAGCTGCGAAAGCACACATACAAGAAGGTCAGAAACACCAACATCTTCCCGAAAAAGGACAGGCTGCTCGCCGACAAAATGTTCGACGAGGCCGCCGATCTGGTGGCTGACCTGATGGAGGCCAACGACCACCTCCTGACCGACCCGGAGGAGCGGGAGCTGCGCTTCAGGGCACAGCGGTCAGCTCTGCGTAACTGCCGCAAGCTGATCGACAACATCGAGTTCGCCCACGAGAACCTCCCGGGCGTGACCGATGACGCCTTCGCCTTCTGGTCAAGACTGGCGGCCGGGGTCAAGAACCAGACCGCCGCATGGTACAAGAAAGATAGAGAAAGGGCTGCCAAGCTGGTCACAAAGACCTAACAGCAGCCCCGTGGGGTATGCCTTGTTTTTTCGTGCCGGGTCGGCCAACAACGCCCGCAACGTCAGGAACGATGGCACGCTGAACAACAACAACGCCTACAACGGCAACAACGGCCTGCGCCCCGCTTCGATGGATCGCTCGACTTATTAACCGGCCGAGAGGCCGGCGAACACAATGCACCATCATCCAAGGAAGGCATATCCCTCCCGCAGCCGCGGCCGTCTGACCGGCCGGGTCAAGGGTAAACACAGGACTGCTGATGCTGCCGGCGGCGCACGCAAAGCGTGGCCGGGGCTATCCACGGCAGAGATTTTTTAACATGGAGAACATAGTCAACAGCTTCGTCGCCCTTTACAAAGCGTACCAGAAAACACGCTGCGGAAAGCGCGACAACCCGACCGCCATGCGCTACCGCATGGAGGCCATCGAGCGCACCGCTGACCTCTCGGATCGGCTTCAGAGGCGGGACTATACCTTCGGCCCCTACTACCCCTTCAAGGTGTACGAGCCCAAGGAGCGCCTCGTCCTCGCCATTGACTTCGAGGGGAAGGTCGTGCAGCACTCCCTCTGTGACAACGTCCTCGAGCCCTGCTTCTCCCGGCGCTTCATCCGGGACAACTACGCAGGACAGATCGGCAAAGGCACGCACGACGGCCTCGACCGTCTGGCTGACGCCATGCGCCACTATTTCTTCAGCCGCAAGGCAGCAGACGAAGCAGCCCGCAGAGCTGCCGGCCTGCCATACCGGCCGATGGAGGAATGGGACTACGCGGACGGCTGGGTGCTCAAGGGAGATTTTTCAAAGTTCTTTTATACACTCGTCCACGCCATCTGCTTCGAGAAGGCGAAGAAGGCGCTCACCTTCCTGCCCGATCCCGAGCTCCGGGACTTCGTCGAGTGGCTGCTGTGGCTCATAATCGACAGCACGCCAGATCCGGGCATCCCGATCGGCAACCAGAGCAGCCAGCTCCTCGCGCTGCTATATCTGGATGACTTCGACCACTGGCTGCGCGACGACCTCGGCCTCGTCTACGGCCGATACATGGACGACTTCTACATCATCAGCAGCGACAAGCTGCTGCTCCGCAGGATCCTGAAGGAGATCGAGGACTACATCAAGCCCCTCGGCCTGCGGCAGAACATGGACGCCTACTTCTTCGGCTACTTCCCGGAGCTGAGGCCAACACCGAAAGGAGAAAACACACATGGCCCAAAAACTGAGCAACCTCGCAAACAAGTCGAAGGTGAAGTTCGGCACCATTCACGGCAAGCCGATCATCTGGCTCGTGGCTGACAAGAACCACGCGGGCTACCCTTCCAACAGCGTGACACTGGTCACGAACCAGATCATCAAAATGCTGTGCTTCGACGCGAAGGAAAGCGCGAACAGCAACAGCGACCGCAGAAGCTACGGCAACAACAGGTACATCTACTCGAACCTGCGCCAGTGGCTCAACAGCGCGGCCGCTGCCGGCGCGTGGTACACCGCACAGCACTCCGCTGATGCAGCGCCTACCTCCGGCAACGTCTGGAACGGCTACAACGCCTACGACGGCCTCGCCGGCTTCCTGAACGCTTTCACGGCCGACGAGCGTGCGGCTCTGCTCGACACCACCATCACGGTCGGCAAGAGCTCCACCGACGGCGGCGGGACTGAGACCTGCACCGACAAGATCTTCCCGCTGTCCTGCACTGAGGTCGGCCTCTCCGGCGACCATACCTGCGGCAGCAAGCTGGCGATCTTCAGCGACAACAGCAGCCGCATCGCAACCGTGACGGCTGAGTGCGTCGCCAACTCCAACTACAACAGCAACCCAGCCGCAAATGCCGCGTGGTACTACTGGCTGCGCGACGCCTATGCCGGGTCGGCCCACTACGCCCGCTACGTCTGGGGCGATGGCGCGCTGAGCTACAGCCGCGCCTACCTCGGCAACGTCGGCCTGCGCCCCGCTTGTAATCTTTCCTCTGATCTCCTTGTCTCCGACTCCACCGACTCGGACGGCTGCTACACGGTCATCTACAATCAGGCGCCCACCGCGCCGAGCACCATCAACGTGCCGAGCGAGGTCATCGGCGGCGAAAATATCACCGTGACATGGGGCGCCTCCACTGACTCGGACGGCAACCTCTCTGGCTACATCCTCGAGAAAAAGGTGGACTCCGGCACATGGACGCAGATCTACAAGGGGTCGTCCCGCACCTACTCCGTGGCCGTGACCTACGGCTCCACCTCGATCCAGTTCCGCGTCAAGGCATACGACGCAGCCGGCGCCGAGTCCGCATATACCACGAGCGCCTCCAGAACGGTCATCAACAACCGGGCGCCCGTCATCAGCGGCAGCGACGGAGACCTCGGCAGCTTCAGCAGCGCGTCCCCGACGCATGAGTACGTCGTGACCGACGCCGACGGCCATCAGGTCGACGTCGTCGAGTCTCTGGACGGCGTGGCGATCAAGAGCTACACCGTCACCCTCGGCCAGACCAACACCCTGAGCCTGACGGGCGACCAGTGGCTCAAGCTGACCAACGGGCAGCACACCCTCACCATCAAGGCCACCGACGCCAAGGACGCCTCCGCCGTGAGGACGCTGACCTTCACCAAGGCCGTCACCTCCGTCGAGTTTGTCCAGACCGTCGCCATGACGGCCGACGCCATGCCGACCAAGGCCCTCGTCAATATTCAGGGCAATTTCCCGGCCGGCTGCACGCTTCAGGTCTGGATCTGCAACAACGGCAACGACGCGAGCCCGACATGGGAGGACATCACCACCAAGGCCCTGAACAGCCAGAAGCACTTCTTCACCAACACGACCAAGACCGCGAGCGACTGGGGCGTCAAGGTCAAGGTGAAGCTGCTCCACGGCTCCGCAACCGAAACCTGCTACATCCAGTCGATCGGAGGTAACTTTGCATGATTAAGCACAAGAGCGACAGCATCAAAGAGCTGCACCAGAAGGAGGCCGAAGCGGCCGAGAAGGACAAGACCATCGCCGAGCAGGCTGACACCATTGAGCTGCTGAAGGGCTGCATCATGGAGCTGGCCGACGTGGTCTACGGAGAGGAGGCGACGGTATGAGCAAGATCGTCGAGCTGTACGTCAGAGAGCTGACCCGTGAGGGCTCCACCATGACCATCAACGACGTCCCGAAGAAACTGCGCCAGCAGGTCGAGGACGCCATCGCCGCACTCGAGGCGGCAGCAAACGCCGGCACCGCGGAGGAAGGGGCGACCAAATGATCGCCCGGGCCCTCGCGTGGCTGTTACTGACTTTTTCAGGAAAGGAGGAGCGCACAATGCTGGTACGTCTTTATGCAGGCGAGATCATCATGGGCAAGATCACCGAGGACAACGTCCCCGCGAAGCTGAAGGCCCGCGTCCATCAGTATCTCGTCGACATGGGCTACTTCGAGGAAGAAGCCTAAAAAATACGGAGGGCCGCAGCTCGCGGCCCTCCAATTTTGTGAGGTGAGTCTATGATTGAAATGAGCATCGGCAGCCTGATCGCCATGATGGGGATCCCGACTGCCGTGACCGGCTTTTTCTTCTGGCTGCTGGAGCATAGGATCCAAAAACGCGAGAAAAAGCGAGAACAACAGGAGGCGACGGCCCGCGCAAAAGCCGAGGAGCGCGAACACGCCCGGGAGGAGCTTCAGCTCCTTGCCATCCAGAGCACCAACGCGGCCATCGCCCTCGCTGAGGCCACAGCCAAGGCCGTGCAGCGCATCCCTGACGCCAAGTGCAACGGGGATATGCACGCGGCCCTCGACTACGCGGCCAAGGTAAAACACGAGCAAAAGGACTTTTTGACCAAGCAGGGGATCCAAGCGATCCTCGAGTAGAAAGGAGGCAGACATGGCAGCCAGACGCCGCCGGCGCCGGTCGAAAAAGAAGAAGATCGAGGCCAGCAAGAGGCTCGCCTACTGGGCGGCCATCGTGGCCTCTGTCTGCCCGATTGCGTCCTACTCACTGGCAGCCCGTGGGCTGGATCCTGTCAGCGACCTGACGAGCACCATCTTCACGGCCTGCATCGGCTATTTAATCACATACGCCGCCAAGAGCCTCGGGGAAAAGGTCAGCAGAAACCGCCACGGGCTCGACGCGGACGGCAACCCGCTCCCGGATCAGACCGGGAGCTCTGAAGAAACGGAGGCAAAAGGATGAACACCATCGACATCACACCCGTCGTCAACGCAGTCATCGCTCTGGCCGCCACCGCGGTCAGTGTGTTCCTGACCCCGTGGATCAAGAGCAAGACCACCGCGCAGCAGCGCAGCGAGCTGGTGGCATGGGCCAAGATCGGCGTCGCTGCCGCTGAGCAGATCTACGTCGGACAGGGCCGCGGCGACGAGAAGAAGCAGTACGTCCTCGAGTTCCTGAAGTCCAAGGGCTTCGACCTGAACGAGGAAAGCGTCAACAACGCCATCGAGGCAGCGGTCAAGCAGCTCAACACCGAGGGGCTGCTGATCGACTAACAACACGGGCGGGCCCACGGGCTCGCCCTTTTTCCATAGGAGGGATCAACATGAAAACCAACCAGAACACCAACGACATCGAGCTGAAGCCCGGCGAGGCCGTCACCAGCGAGACCCTCGAGGAGCTCAGCAACGGGAAAGGAGACGACGACCATGAGTAACAGCCCTCTCGTCAGCTATACCAAGCTGAGCCCGAACCACTCGGGCAAGCGTACCCACGCGATCGACACCATCACGATCCACTGTATGGCGGGCAACTGCTCCGTCGAGACCTGCGGCCAGATCTTCGCCTCCTCGGCCCGACAGGCGTCCAGCAACTACGGCGTCGGCACCGACGGCCGCGTGGCTCTCTACGTCGACGAGGCAAACCGCTCGTGGTGCACCTCGTCCAATGCCAACGACCAGAGGGCCGTCACCATCGAGGTCGCCAACAACGGCGGGGCCCCTGACTGGCCCGTCTCTGATAAGGCATACGCGGCGCTGCTGGATCTTGTGACCGACATCTGCAAGCGCAACGGCATCAAGAAGCTCGTCTGGTCGACCAGCAAAAACGACCGCGTGAACCACCTGAACGGCTGCAACATGACCGTGCACCGCGACTACGCAGCCAAGAGCTGCCCGGGCGACTACCTCTACAACCGCCACGGCCAGATCGCGGCCGAGGTCAACCGGCGCCTCGGGGCCACCGACGCCGGCAGCAGCTCCAGCAGCCAGACCTCCGGCAGCACTGACGACAGCCTGAAGGTCGGCGACGTCGTCACCTTCAGCGGCAGCAAGCACTACACCAGCGCGGCCGGCAGTACCGGCTCGACCTGCAAGCCCGGCAAGGCTAAGATCACGGCCATCGCCAAGGGCAAGGCCCATCCGTACCACCTGATCGCCGTCTCCGGCGGCGGCTCCACCGTCTACGGCTGGGTCGACGCCAGCACCGTCAGCGTCGGCAGCGAGGCCGCAGCAGCTACCTCCTACCGCGTGAAGATCACCGCCGACGTCCTGAACATCCGCAAGGGCCCGGGCACCAACTACGGCACCAACGGATCCATCAAAGGCGGGGGCATCTACACCATCGTCGCCGAGTCCAACGGCACCGGCGCGACCAAGTGGGGCAAGCTCAAGAGCGGCGCCGGCTGGATCTCGCTGGACTACGCGAGCAAGGTCTGATTGTGCAAAATGCCACTGGCGCGGCGCGGATCACGCTCGGCCAGCGGCATCAATATCGGCAAATTATACAAAAACCCGCTCGGGAGAGATCCTGGGCGGGCTTTTTCTGTTTTGTGGGCCTTTACTCCTCGCCGTCGTCAACGCCGAGCTCGTGGGCCAGCCAGTACATATGCTTGCAAGGCTTTTCCCGCTCTACGAAGTCGGGGCAGGTGCAGCCGATCAGCGTGGTGGCGTATTTGTCGCCGCCTCCACCGATGAACGTGGCGCACTTCTTCTCGAGGTCTACAACGTCGGGCATCAGGTCGCCGGAAAGCGCACGAGCGCGGCGATCCTTCTGCGGCTGATACTTCAGGTGGTCGCCCCAACGGCTCCACAGCTCGGCCGCGCTGGTGGCCTCATAGTCGGCCATGATCTGCGCCGTCTCCTGTTCCTCCTCGGTCGGGCTGAAGCGCAGGGCGCAGCCGTTTGAGTCATAGAACCCGCCGCACAGGATCGTCACAATATCGACGATCCAACCGATACCGCAGACGCCGACCGTCAGCGTCCAGATCACGCCCGTGCCGATTTTACCGACATAATACCGATGGGCGCCGAGCCATCCGAGGAAAATGCAGAGGGCCAGCGCCACACCCTTGCTTTTGGGTGAGGTCGGGCGCTCTGAAGCCGGCACCGAGACGCCGGCAGCGCCGCCGGACTTCCCGCCGGAGCTGGTCGTGTCGGACAGGCCCGTGCCGGGCATACTGACAGTGGTGTGACTTTTCCCGGTCGTGCTGATCGTATGCTTCAGACCCTTCGGGCCGATGGACACGCTCGCGCTCTTTTTGCCTACATTCAAGCGAACACCGGGGAGGATCTGCTTGCTTTTTCTAAACCGTGTTCCCATGAGTTACTCCTTCCTGATGACTTTTGTTTTTATTAGCGTTTAGTCATCTTTAGGATAATATTAGCACGGGAAAAATGGTAATGTCAACATGACGTGGTCATCTTTGGGATAAAAAGGAGGTGGGTGCTGCGAAGATTTACAAACCAGACGGAAAGTGCAACATTTCCGGCGCGAATGTGCGAGAGGCACGGCAGCGGGCTGGCCTATCTCAGGAGCAGCTCGCCTACAAGATCCAGATCGCGGGGCTCGACATCACGCAGAAGGCCATCAGCAGGATCGAAACCGGCGACCGCATCGTCGCGGACTACGAGCTGCAATATCTGGCCGACGCGCTGGAGACCTCGATCCTCAACCTGCTGGGTATAGAATGAGAGCGACGGGAAGGCCCGCCGCTCTTTTTTTACTTGACATTATAGAGCAAATGCTCTATAATTAAGGCATAGAAAAACAGGAGGAAATCAGCATGGAGAAGGTCGAAAACAACAGCAATTTGCAGAGGCTCCGCAAGGCCGCAGGCTTCTCGCAGTCGCAGCTCGCAAAGCTGGCCGGCGTCAACGTCCAAGTGCTTCAGCAGTACGAGCGCGGCGCCCGAGACCTGAACGGGGCCAAGCTCCTGACACTCCTCAAGTTATGCAACGCTCTGGAGTGCGGGCTGGCCGACATCATCACGGACAAGGAAACACGGGAGCAGCTCAGCGCATACGCAGCACACTGAAAGAAGGGACGGCCGGCGGCCGTCCCTTTTGCCATTTTCAAGGAGGTACATCATGGGAGAACATTTCAGCCACTTAACAATGACCAAGCGGATCCAGATCGACGCTTTTCTGCGTGCCGGCATGAAGCCGACCGAGATCGCCAAGGAGATCGGCGTCCATTATACCACCGTCTACCGGGAAATGAAGCGGGCCACCTATGAGCACCTCAACAGCGACCTGACCACCGAGATCCGCTACAACCCGGACGAGGCCGACCGGCTCTACCGGGAGCACCTGAAGGCAAAGGGCCCGGATCTGAAGCTCGGCAACGACTACGAGCTGGCCGACTACCTCGTCGAGAAGATCCGCGACGAGAAGTACAGCCCCGAGGCTGCCGTCGGCGAGGCCGAGGTCAACGGCTGGCGCTTCAAGACGAAGGTCTGCGCGAGCACCGTCTACAACTACATCCGCGGCGAAGTGTTCGGCGACGATCTCACGACCGAAATGCTGCCGCAGGGCGGCAAGCGCAAGCCGGCCAGAAAAGCACCCGAGGGCACCGTCTCCCGAGCCCCGGCAGGCAAGAGCATCGAGCAGCGGCCGAAAGAAGTCGACACCCGTGAGACCTTCGGCCACTGGGAGATGGACAGCGTCGAAAGCTGCCAAGGCGTCAGCAACACCCTCCTCGTACTGACTGAGCGCAAGACCCGGAAGGAGATCATCATCCCGCTGCGGGATAAGACGAGCGCCAGCGTCGTCCGGGCCCTGAACGGCATCGAGCGCAAAGTCGGCGCCCTGTTCCCGAAGATCTTCGCCAGCATCACGGTCGACAATGGCTGCGAGTTCGCCGACGCGGCCGGCATGGAAAAGAAACGCCGCGGCAAAGGCAAGCGCACCGAGATCTACTACTGCCACCCGTACACACCGAGCGAGCGAGGCAGCAACGAGAACCAGAACGGCCTTATCAGGAGGCACATCCCGAAGGGCACCGACCTGAGCCAAGTCTCGCCCCGGGAAGTCAAACAGGTCGAGGAGTGGCTGAACAATTACCCTCGGAAAATGTTCGGTTTTCTGTGCTCCGAGCAGCTTTTTCGGGCTGAAATCGCCGCTCTGCTGCCCTCGTGAAAAAATTTTAGGCTTTTTTAGCATTTAATCTTGACAAAAGCGTCCAGCCCTTTAGACCGTCTCAAATTTCAGCTGATCGCCATCTTTTTCAATCCGAACCTCTGTTTTTTTCCGGATCGTGCCTTCCAGGATCTTCTCAGAAAGCTGATCCTCGATCTGCGTCTGGATCGTCCGGCGCAACGGTCTTGCACCATATTTGGAATCATATCCCTTATCTGCCAGGAAATCGATCGCATCATCTGTGATCGTGAGCGTCATTCCAAGCTGATCCTCCGTCCTTTTCTTGATGCCGCGCAGCAGAATGCCCGCGATCGTCTTGATATTCTCCTTCGTCAGAGGATGGAATACTAAAATCTCATCGATTCGGTTTAAAAACTCTGGCTTAAACATCCGGCGCACTTCCTCCATCACGCGCTCTTTCATAAACGCATAATCCGCTTTCTCACCGCTCTCCGACGAGAATCCAAGCCGCTTCGGGGAAATAATATTTTCAGCGCCCGCATTAGAGGTCATAATCAGAATCGTGTTCTTGAAATCCACCTTCCGTCCCTGTGCGTCCGTAATGTGCCCGTCATCGAGGATCTGCAGCAGAATGTTAAATACATCCGGATGCGCTTTTTCAATCTCATCAAAGAGAATAACCGAATATGGATTGCGACGCACCTTCTCGCTGAGCTGTCCGCCCTCCTCGTAGCCAACATATCCTGGCGGCGAACCGATCATCTTGGAAACGCTGTGTTTCTCCATGTACTCCGACATATCAACGCGGATCATCGCATTTTCCGTGCCAAACATCGCCTCCGAGAGTGCCTTGGAAAGCTCTGTTTTTCCGACACCCGTCGGCCCCAGGAACAGAAACGAACCGATCGGCCGCTTCGGATCCTTGAGTCCCACACGACCACGGCGGATCGCACGCGCCACGGCGGATACAGCTTCCTCCTGTCCGACCACACGCTCATGCAGAATGGACTCCAGTTTCAACAGCCGCTCTGACTCTTCTTCTGCCAGCTTGCGAACCGGGATCTTCGTCCAGTCAGAAACAATGTCCGCAATCTCATTTTCACCGACCACTAACTTGCGTGAATTTTTCTCTTTTTCCCATTTTTCACGAATCTTTTCAATCTTTTCCTGCTTTTTCTGCTGCTTCTTCTTGATCTCACCGGCTTTCTCATAGGCTTCAGCCTTGATCGCCTCTTCCTTCTGGCCTTCGAGTTTTTTGATCTCCGCTTCGAGCTTTTTGATCTCCTCCGGCTCCGTATATACAGTCAGACGCAGCTTCGAGGATGCTTCATCGATCAGATCGATCGCCTTGTCCGGCAGGAAACGGTCATTGATATAGCGGGCAGACAGGCGCACCGCTGCCACCAGCGCCTCATCCTGGATCGTTACCTTGTGGTGCTCCTCATAGCGGCTGCGAAGCCCCTTCAAAATCTCGATGGATTCCGCCTCCGTCGGCTCATCTACCATAACCGGCTGAAACCGGCGTTCCAAGGCCGCATCTTTTTCGATGTATTTGCGGTATTCTTCCAGCGTCGTCGCACCAATGAGCTGAATCTCGCCCCTCGCCAGCGACGGTTTCAGGATATTGGAGGCATCGATCGCGCCCTCCGCGCCGCCTGCGCCGATGATCGTGTGGATCTCGTCAATAAACAAGAGCACATTTCCACTCTCCCGCACCTCGGCAAGTACCTTCTTAATCCGCTCTTCGAACTCACCGCGGTACTTGGATCCTGCGACCATGCCGGACAAATCGAGGCTGACAACCCGCTTTTTCGCGATCGTCTCCGGTACATTGCCGGAAACAATGAACTGTGCCAGACCTTCCACAACCGCCGTCTTTCCGACGCCTGGTTCCCCAATCAGGCACGGATTATTCTTCGTCCGGCGGCTTAAAATCTGAATAACACGTTTCATTTCCCGTTCCCTGCCGATGACTGGATCGAGCTTTCCGTCCCGCGCCATCTGGGTCAGATCCCGGCTGAAATTGTCCAGATTCGGTGTATTGCCTTTCTCCGGGCGCACCCGTCCTGCTGCCGCATCTTCCGCTGCCTCGGACGGCGCGTCATCGCCCATAGCCCCCATCAGATCCACATATAATTTCTGAATATTAACATTCATTGTATTGAGTAAACGGCACGCAGTTGATTTTCCATCCTTGATGATAGCAATCAGGATGTGCTCCGTTCCAATCAGAGGCGCTTTGAAAAAAACCGCCTCATCATAACTCGCCTGCAGCACGGCGCGCGCCCCCGGCGTATACTCAATCTGTCCCTCTACCTGAGTCGCCACTGCCGGGCTTATCAGACGCTCCATCAGTTCCATGACACGCTCTTCTGTCACATCATGTTCTGCCAGAACCGCTGCCGCCACGCCAGTTCCCTCTTTTATCAGTCCTAAAAGCAGATGCTCCGTCCCCACATAGCCGTGTTCCAGCTCCTGCGCTGTCTCGACTGCCAGACGGATCGCTTCTCTGGCTTTCTGAGTAAAACGATCGATCATTTTACTGTTCCTCCTGTTTCTTTTTACTTTACACCAGCTTCGGCAGTTCCTCCCGCAGATATCGCGCCCGCTCTGCCTCCAGTTCCTCACGTCCCAGCGGCTTGCTCGAACGTTTCTGTAAGTTTGCCGGCTGGATGCCGATCATCAGGCGGTAAATGCTCACAAATTCTGCCGGTTTTAACAGCCCGTCCGCGATGCCCGCCCAGACATGAGATAGAAATGTCATCGCTTCCTTGAGCGTCATCCGGCGCGCATATTTCAGAACGCCGTAGGACTTGTACGCCTCATCCTCCCGCTCCAGGCGGTGCCTAGACAAAGAAACCTCGCGGAACTGATTTTCCTGCGCCGAGAGCTGCCCCGCCACGTTGGCTACCAGCTCCAGAATCTCTTGTTCGGTGATGCCGAGTGTCTTCTGATTGACTACCTCGTACAGATCGCCGTAATTTTCATTGCCTCTGCCATAAACGCCGCGCACGGTCGTGCCGAAACGTCCCATATCGCCCAGAAGTTCCTGAAATTTCTTATTCATCGTCAGAGACGGCAGATGCACGACCACAGACGCCTTCATTGCTGTTCCGACATTCGTCGGATAGGACGTCAGATATCCATATTTCTCATTAAATGCATACGGAATCTTCTCGTTGATATAATCATCCAGCGCATCCGCTTTTGCATAACATTCTTGCAGATCGAGTCCCGATGCCAGCACCTGTAAACGGATATGATCGTCCGCATTTAATACCATGCTGACCCGCTCATCCTCCGAACAGAGGATCCCGCCCGGCGTCGTCTTCTCCGCCAGCGTGCGGTTTAAAAGCCGCCGTTCCCGCAATGCGGTGCGGTCAAGCTTCTCCATCAATTCCAGATCTTCATATTCATAAAACTGACCGTCCCGGTCACCCAGATCGCGGAAATTCTGTTTTAAACGGGCAATCATCGTCCGCGCCTCATCCGGCTCCAGACGGCTCGGAAATTTATATTCTTCCCAGTTCCGAGACAGACGCACCCGGCTGGAAACGATATTGGACGCATCATTCGCCACTTCCTCAAACCATTTCGTCATGTCTCATTTCTCCTTCCAGACTGTGTATCTTATCCCGGCAGGCAGCAGCCGTCTCATAGTCTTCTTCCTGCAACGCCGCTTCCAGCCTGCGTTTCAGCTGCTTAATCTGCTCTTCCGGGCTGAATTCCAGTTCTCCCTTCTTCGTCACCTCTGCAGCCGCCTGACTGCGCGGCTGGATCTTCGGATGTTTGCCGGTATGGCTCGAATTTTCCTGCAATTTCTTAATTTTCTCTCCAAGCAACGGATCAAACACATGATAACAGTCCGCGCATCCGAAACGGCTGTTCTTGATAAATTCTTCATACGTTGTGCCGCAGGTCGGGCATACCACATCCTCTTTCGGTGCCTGGCTGGCAGACGCATCCGTCAGTCCCAAAAGGCTCGAAAGCAGTTTTCCAAGCGGAAATTCTCCCTCAATCAGTGCCGAGTACGGTCCCAGATCCATCTCTTTCGCGCACTGGGCGCAGAGATTATGCTCTGTCTTGACGCCGTTAAACACTTCTGTATATTTAATATTCGCTTCGCGAATCCCACATTTCTCACACAGCATAATTTATCCTCCCAACATACACATCCCGCAACGGTTCCAATACACAAAAATCATCGCCCGCAGCCGGAATCTGCTATTCCGCTGTAAATGCGTCATAAATGGAATCCACCAGATTGTGAACCTCCTCGCGGCTCACATTTTTACAGACACCTCTTGCCAGAATTACACTGAGATCCCGGCGCATCTCCGAGATCGTCCGCATCTTATCCGTATCAAGTGCAATCACTGCCCCGCGGCGGCGGTCCACACGCAGAAAACCTTCCTGTTTCAGTACAGAATATGCCTTGTTGACCGTGTGCATGTTAATTCCGATGTTATCCGCTAACTGGCGCACGGATGGCAGTGTATCGCCCTCCCGGATCTGGTCGGTCGCAATCCCGATGATGATCTGGTTTATGAGCTGAATATAAAGCGCTTCCTCACTGTTAAAATCAATCTCTACAATCATACTCCACCATCTTTCATTCTGACGGCAGACCCCGTTTCTAAATACAGTCAGCCGCCTGTTTTATCATTTGTTATATAGATTGTATAACAAACAGGTGTTTTCGTCAACTGTAAAACTGTGTTAATTGTGTGAACTTGTTACAAAAAAATCGATATAAAAGAAAAGACAGATACCCACCAGAAATCTCCTGGACAGATATCCATCTTTTCCTCTTTTATTTACCGCGGATCGTCGATATACTCAAATCCATCCTCATCACGCCGATCCCGCTCTAACCGGGCTTTTGCCTCGCGGGCGCGTCTGGATCGCTCTGATTCCGACTCATATCTCGTTGGGCGATCACCGTATTCCTCTCGTTCCAGCGTGTAGTAAAGCTCCGAGCGGGATGCCGGGCGCACATAAATCGCCGGGCGCGCATTCCGGCGTTCTCCCGATGCTGCAGACTCTTTCGCCGCACGATGCGCCGATGCCGGCGTGTAATCGCGCTGCAGGCGGCTTTCTTTTGCTGAAACGGCACGTTCCCGTTCTGTGCGTCGGCTTTCTGCCACTGCCTGGCGTTCCCGCTCTGCGCGGCTTCCGTCTGCCGAAGTTCTGCGCGGACGCTCAGAACGGCTTTCCTCTGCCGCATCGCTGCGGGTGCGCTGCAGACGTTCTTCTTCTGATGCCTCTCTGCGGACACAAGCCGGACTGCTTTCTTCTGGCATTTCTCTACGGACGCGTTCGGAACGATTTTCACTTCCTGCTTCCCGGCGGCGTCTTTCCTCCGGCATCCGTTTTGCGCGGTCTGCCGATGCTGCTGCCTCCATACTCCGCTCCCGGCGAACCGGCTGGGAGACGTGCTCCTCATCCCTTGTCCGGCGGGCCGGCGGCGTCTCGCGCTCCTCTTCCCGCTCCCGGCGGACCGGTCTTGTCTCCAGCGTCTCTTGGGTTCGGCGCGCACTCCGACGCCCTTCCTCCATCCGCTCTGCGGACGGGCGACGTCTGTCATCCACTGCCATGCGCTCCTTCTCACTCCGCGCTGCCGGTCTTGCCGGCGTCATTTCCCCATCTTCTCTCTTGTCGCGCCCAGCGCCTCGTTTCACCCGTGCGTCTGCCGCCGGTCGTGCATTCGGTGATGACGGACGACGCTTGGACCTCTGTCTGCCTCCGGCTGCCTGCGCTTCTTCTCTCCACTCTTTCCGCTTGAGCAGAAGATTGATCACGATAAAGAACAAAATTACACACGCTACGCCCAGAACCGCAAGCATGACAAAGCGAATATTATAATCCCTGCAAAGTGCGTTGTACTTATCTACAATCTCTTCCACTTGTGCATCATCGTATTTAGTTGCCAGAGACGGGTCTTCAAAATACCGTTGGAAGGTCTTTTCTGCAATATCATACCGATACAGCGACTTCTCGCCGCTCTCATTCATACCATATACGACACAATACTTCTGCTGTTCATCGCTCTTCCATACCCAGCCCTGCACTTTATACGTGCCGTTTAACTGAATGGTCGTCTCCATAAATCCATCTGGAATCTGAACCGACTCATCCGGTGGAAGCACCAGAATCGACTTTGCTGTCACATCGATCGTCACATACGGCGATAACACACCGGATTCCGGTATATAAATATAAAACGCACCATTTCCATCGGCCCCCTGCAAATACAGAAGCGTCAGGTCATTGCCATTTCCACACTGGACCTCTGAACCGCCATAAGTACAGGTAGACTGCGTATATCCTTCCGGAAGCAGGGAGGCATCAAATTCCGTCGCCACCGTATAGGAAACGCCGTCTATTTCCACATCCAGCCCGTTTGTCACAACCGGCGTTGTCCCAACTGCCTCTGTTTCAGCCCCTGTCTCCGCCTCTGACGGCACATCGACCGTATCTAGCTTATTGACTGTGATCGTGTAGCTCTTAGTTGTCTGTCCATCCTCCGCCGTCACCTTGCAGACAACGGTATTAGCACCTACCTTTAAGCCGGAATCACCGCTGACAAGGACTTTCGCCTTGCTGTCCTTCGCACTCGCGCTGACCGCCAGCTTATCGACGCTGGCTCCTACCTGTGCCGTATAGGAAGTCACATTTGGCGAAAATGCAGGGGAAAGTGTTCCTGGAGAAATCTTCAAGGACGAAAGCGCCGCTTCCGCCGAGGAGGTTGCCGGTGCTTTTACTTTGACGCTCGCCGTCCCCGTTTTAGAAACTGTGACTGCCTGTGCATCTGAGTCATAGACTTCATAACTTCCCACAGAGATCGACGTATTTCCCGCCTGCACTGCCTTGAATTTCAGCGTATAGGAAAATGCCTTCGTCGAATTGGAATCCATCGTTCCAACTAGGCGGACGGAACCTGCACCGCCGCTTGCGTTATTTCCGCTCACAAACTCAATGACCGACGGATCATAGGAAAGTACCACGTCGGATGCCCCTAGATTTCCATCCTGAGAGGAGATCTTCACATTGACGCTGAACTCCTGACCCACCGTCGCACTCGGATCGGAAAATGAAATTTTTGCGCTGGATGCATAGGCGCTGATCCCGCCAACCGGCGCCGCCACCGTCAGCATACCTGCCGCAAGTATACCTAATATGATATTTTTAAACCTTTTCATTCAACTGCCCTGTCCTATATTCTTTATTGGTAACGGTCCCATATCTGCACCGTTCCCTTTCTTTACAAATTTTCACGTACCCGCTGCCATCTCTCAAGACCAGCCGCAGGTACGTGAAATATCCCTACAGTCCCAGAATCTTCTTCTGCATCAGAAGAATATCCAAAATATCTACTTTTCCATTTCCATTGAGGTCGGCGCGCGCGATTTCTTCCGCTCTTAACTTTCCAAGTCCCAGTATCGACCGCTGTGCCAGCAGGACATCCATGATGTTCAGCTTACCGTCGCCGTTGACATCCCCGCGCACCGACGATGCCGCATGCGTTCCCGATGTGGACTGGGATGGTGCCGCCGTGCTGGTCGGCGACTGGCTCCCCTGCGGACTGCCGGCGCTCCCGACAGACTCCCCATTTGGCGCAATCAGGGTTCCGGAACTGCCGCTCCCAAATCCATTCACATTCGATCCCGGTGCGGACTGCCCGGAAGGAGAGCTTCCTGAACTGCTTCCCGAAGAGGTCGGGCCGACAATCTGCACATCCGAACCGCCGGAGGAAGAATTTCCTGAACTGCTTCCTGAAGACATGCCCGGTCCCGTCGCCGGACCGCTAGAGCTGCTTCCAGAGGAAACGCCGCTTCCAATCGAGCTTGAGTAGGTCGGACCGCCTGACTGGCGCACTACGTGAAGAACGTAATTTCGCAGATTTCCATTTGCCGCTTTGACCGTCACGGTAATCTCATTGACACCGCTCTGCAGATCGACCGTTCCCGTTCCGGCAATCGTTGCCTTGGAATCAATCGCGCTCGCTGCTACCGTCACGCTTGCCACCGATGGATCCACGATCAGATCGTAGGACTCTGTATCTCGGTTAAAGGTCGGTGTCAGTGCAAATCCATCGACACCCAGCGCCGACAGCTTGTTGTTCGGGCTGCCGTCCAGCGTCGGTTTGACGCAGGCGCCCGCCGGCATATTTTTATACACCGGAATCGAGAACTCAAGTGTTGTATTTGCCAATGCCGTGATCTTCGAAAGCGTCAGTCCTTCGGCAGCTGCCGCCTGCACATTCGTCATGTACTGGTGTTTATAAAGGTTGCTGCCCTGCACATTAAATTTCTTTAAGTACAGCGTATCCTGCCCTTTTTTTACATAATTCTCGCCATAATAAACCGAACCGCCGCGGATCGATTTCTCGATGCTGTTCCACGGGCGCAGATAGCTTCCCGACTGGGATGCCCACCAGAGTCCGCGTTCTACCGCACTCATCGAGCCGGACTGATATGCCTCTATATTAAAGAAGTTATAATATCCCTGATAGCCGGACACCGTTCCGGAAATACTGCGTCCGGTTCCCCGGCTGCCCTGTTCCTGCAGAATCATCGACGCCAGAATATATGGATTGACTCCCGATTCAGATGCCGCATTCATGATGATATCTACATAGGAAGTACCGATTGCAGACTGCTGCGCCACTCCCGTGGAAGTTCCCGAACTGCTGTAAGTGCCATTTCCCGGTGCACTTGTTCTTCCGCTGCTGGTTGAACCAGAAGTTGTTCCAGTTGTGCTGCTTCCCGGTGCGCTTGTACTGCCACTGGTGGTTCCAGCCGTGCTGCTGGTTGTCTCCGATGACTTATTCGATGTGCCGCTGCTGACCGGCGCCGTCTCCCCGTCTGCATTGTTGGAAGAAAATCCATCTCCCGCCATGCCCGGTCCATTGGTCGCTGCCACCCGCTCCGTCTTATGATCGCTGATCGAAGCAATCGGAGACGACAGACCAGCGCTGCTTCCGCTCGAACCTGACGAACTTCCCGGTCCCGTCGCTGAACCGGAAGAAGAGCTTCCAGAACTGCTTCCCGTACCGGCCGATACCGACGATCCGCCCGACACCGTGCCGGAAAGGAAGGTTCCGCTCACCATGTTCTGCAGCCCCGTCTTCGTGTGAAGCGAACTGTCATACGACTGTTTCATGAACTGGTAAATATATTTATCATTTAAGAAATTCCGCGGATCCATATAATAGGCGATAATATCCGAAGACGCCTGTACCCAGGAGCTTCCGTCAAAGCCCGGCCAGGTTCCGGTTCCCCAGTCATACGCGCCTGTCTCGGTCGATTTCCAGGACGAAATGCTGCTGCTCGCAACCAGGTTCCGTCCGATCACGCTTTCATTTTTCAACGCTGTGTTCCAATCCAGATTCGTCTGGAACGCCGTGAACGTCCAATTCGGATATTGTGCATGCAATTCCCGAAGTCCCTGTTTATAGCTCTCCGGAAATCCCTGCTTTGTCAGATAGCTTTCAAAATCCGAATCCGATTTTATCGCCGTCGGAAACTTTATGTATTTGCTCGAAACATAACCCGTCTGCTCACCGCCGCTTCCGCTATATCGTATCTGATACCATACGACGCCATCCGTTCCCGTCTGCTCACCAAGTACTGTAACTGGTGCGCCCTTGGACAGCTTCGCTAGTGCCTGATACGAAGTGCCCGGACCACTCCGGACATTCAGGTTTGTCGCATTGACCGACGCGGTTCTCTCTTCCGCATAGCTGACGATCCCCAGCAAAGACTCTGCTGCAGTACCTGCCAGCCCCGGGTTGACCGCCATCACAGCGCCCAGCAGAAACGCCGCCGCCCGTTTCCCCAATAACTTCCATTTTTTCATCCGTCTATCTCCTCATTCTGCTGCGTTTTCTGCAATTCATCCCCCGCAGCGGAATTCTTATTCTGTCTGCCGCCGTATTTCCAGACAGCCGCTCGACTGTTTTCCATCTTTTTCACGTTTTTACAATCGTATCTATTATAATGAAAAAAGACCATATGTGTCAACCTTACCGAAAAAACTTCGAAAAATTTGGGGCTTTTGCGTGAAATTGTAAGATTTTCTTAATTTTTAGAAGCAGTATAAGTTGGCTTCGAAATGTTTTCCGGATACATGATTTTTGAATGCATGACCGCATGAAAAAGAATGTGCCTTGGCACATTCTCGCGTCGAACGCGGTCGCTTGCGACATGTTTCTGCTTCGCGCGAGTGCGCATTCTCGCGGAGCGTTTTTTTGTTTCATAGGACGTATTTCCTATGAAATAAAAAAGGAGTGCCAACCCGGTACACTCTACCGATTCTGGCACTCCTTTTGGCTCAAAATCCTTAAATTCTTTTTAGCTTAGATCTGGTAAGACTCGCTTTTTCTTCCAGCCCAGGTATTAATGCCGTTTCCATCCATCTCCTCAGTGGACACCGGTGCTTTCTTTACTTCCGGCGCAGCCGCTTTCAGGATCTCGCGTTTCTCAACCGGCGGTTTCTTTGCCGGACGGGACTCGAAGAACTCTTTTGCTACCTGTGGGAACAGTGCATAAGTCAGGACATCCTCATCCTGCTGCTTCCACTGCTTCATCTCCGCCTCAATCTTCTCAAGCTGCGGCTCGATCAGATCTGCCGGACGACAGGTGATCGGTTTTGCATCGCCGATTGCTTTCTTCTGAACTTCTTTGTCGAACGGCTTTACAGTCTGTCCGAACTCGCCCATCAGAAGTTTCTTGGATTCCTTTGTGAACATCTTGTAACGCTCGCCCATCAGGACATTTAATACAGCCTGCGTACCAACGATCTGGGAAGACGGAGTAACTAACGGCGGCTCACCGAAGTCTTTGCGGACTCTCGGGATCTCTTTCAGAACATCGTAGTATTTATCCTCTGCGCGCGCTTCTTTCAGCTGGGAAACCAGGTTGGAAAGCATACCGCCCGGAACCTGATAACGCAGGGTATTGATGTCAACGCCCAGAACCTTGGTATTCATCAGACCACTCTTTAACGCTTCCTCACGCATCGGGCGGAAGTAATCTGCGATCTCCGCCAGTTTTTCCTGATCCAGTCCGGTATCATACGGAGTACCTTTGAAGGTCTCAACCATAACCTCGGTCGCCGGCTGGCTCGTTCCCATCGAGAATGGAGACATCGCGGTATCGATCATGTCAGCGCCCGCTTCCACTGCCTTTAAGTACGTCATGGATGCGACGCCGGAGGTGTAATGCGTATGGATATCAATCGGAAGATCAACTGCTTCTTTCAGCGCTTTCACAAGGATCTCTGCATTGTATGGGGTCAGAAGACCTGCCATATCCTTGATACACAGGGAATCAGCACCCATATCCTCGATTCTCTTTGCAATGTCTTTCCAATAATCCAGTGTATATGCATCACCCAGTGTATAGCTCAGCGCTATCTGTGCGTGTGCTTTTTCTTTGTTGGCTGCCTTTACCGCTGTCTCCAGGTTGCGGATATCATTTAAACAGTCAAAAATACGGATAATATCAATACCATTGGCAACTGATTTCTGTACGAAATATTCTACCACATCATCTGCATAGTGGTTATAACCCAGAATATTCTGTCCGCGGAACAGCATCTGAAGTTTTGTCTTCTTAAAACCATCTCTCAGCTTTCTAAGGCGCTCCCACGGATCCTCCTTCAGGAAACGAAGGCTGGCATCGAATGTCGCACCGCCCCAGCATTCTACTGCATGATATCCAACCTCATCCATCTTTCCGATGATCGGAAGCATCTGCTCCGTTGTCATTCTGGTTGCAATCAGAGACTGGTGCGCGTCACGAAGGACAGTTTCCACGATCTTAACCGGCTTTTTCTTTTCATTTGCCATTCTAAAGATACCTCCCAATACACTTTTATTATGAGTCAACTATCTGCGACCTGGCTGATTAAATAATTCACAGCCATATTTTTATCCATTATACCACAAGTTTCTCGATTTCTGGATAGTTTTTTTAATATAATTTCATAAGTAAATTCTATATCGTGGAAATATGGGTTGTGATTTTTGCTGATGTCAGGGAGCTTTCCTCTGCGCCGCGTGGGGCGGCTGGAGGAAAAAAGTTTCTTGGTCACTTCTTTCTAGTCCGCAGTGCAGCAGCTCAAAAAAACTTCGTTTTTCCTCGCTGTCGGGCAGTCGCCCTATGAAAAAAAGAAGCC
>ENA-UOJP01000513-UOJP01000513.1-human-gut-metagenome-genome-assembly--contig:-C102-NODE-513-length-71117-cov-102.107371_pt1 | contig 71117 bp, 63 predicted proteins | sample MGYA00242353_ERZ723900 | MGnify/ENA metagenome assembly ERZ723900 | reverse complement strand
ACATCGAGTCCGCATTTACTTAATTGATAACGTATTTATAGATTGAACTACTAGTAACGTTTATTTTGGCTTCCTACTCTGTTCGTCCCTTGACCGAGTCTGTTAATAAACTCATTGAGCAGGTGAGAGAAGGCAAGACCGTTCCGACTGAAGCGGAAAAAGTCCATCATCCCGAAGAACTCGTTGAGCTTCAGAAAGCTTTCTGTCGCTTGTTGGTGAAATTGAAATCTCACCAGAAATCTGAAGGCGCGCTTAGTGAACTGAGCGAATCTGATGTCCAAAAAGAAGTCGAGCTTCTTAAAGAACAATATGAATTCCTGCAGGCGCTGATTACCCTTCTGCCGTCTCCGATGGCCATTGTGGATGAAAACGGCTTTGTTCGTTTCTTAAATCAGTCCGCCTCTAAGTTCTTTGACAAAGCAGTAGCCGGAGCGAATTTCGCCCAAATGCTCAAAGAAAAGTTTGAAGAAGACAATTTCGGATTTAACCTTCACGGCATGTCAGAAGAAAAAATCCTCAAGACCAAGGATACGAGGGAGGATTTCCTGCTTCAGAGAAGAGAGTTGCCGCCGATCAAAGGAACACGACGCAGTGTTTACTTACTTTCGCCGTTCAAAGAACCCGACTGGAATTCGAAATAAGACACGCCTAAAGAAGGCAGGAACTTTTCCAGCACATCTTTCACCGGGAGGATGAGGCTTCGGTCATTGGTGCATGGGTGGCAGTCAATATGTTCCGCGTTCAAGATTCTGCTGTCGATGTAGAGCGAAATTTCTTTGTTTTGATCAAAGATCAGACCAAGTAAAGAAACGGCGCCCGGGAAGGTGTGCATGAGTCGGGACAAATCCTCGGGAGAGGCAAAAGAAAGGTGACTGCTTTTCAAAAATGCGGCCGCTTGTTTGGCATTAAATCGTTCTTCCCCCGGTATCACAAAGAGAAAAAATTGTTTCTTATTCTTAACTAAAAGCGTCTTACAGCACGTAGAACCAAACTCTTTTGCAATTTTTAACCCTTCCTTACACGTCGTGATGGGTAAGTGATTCAAGGCTTTGAACGGAATGTTGTGTGTACGAAGAAAGTCCTCAACTTCTTGGGTAGTGTTGTCCATAAGAGCCTGTAAGATTTTGTGTCCGTTTTGGAAAGTATTATATAGATGCGGTATACACTTACGACAAATTATCAGCCTAACCAAGTGAGAAACTTATGGCAGCAGCAGAAATCGGTTCGTTTCCGCCCGGCGTGAAACGCTTTTTTCTTTTAGGGGCACCAATTATTGCCCTTATTATTTATTGGATACTTCCGAACACTTATACGGATATCCATAACCAAGTCCTTCCTTTTAATCCTCACGCCAAAGCTTGTTTGGCCGTCGTGGTTTGGATGGTCCTTTGGTGGCTTTTTGAACCGGTTCCGATTCCGGTGACTTCGCTTCTTCCCATTCCGCTCTTTCCCCTATTAGGGATCGCTAAACCTGCGCAGGCAATGGCGCCGTACGCATCAGGTACGATTTTCCTGTTCATGGGCGGTTTTATTCTGGCGATTGCCGTTCAGCGCTGGCGTCTGGATAAGCGCATTGCTTTAACCACATTAAAACTCGTAGGTACCAAGGCGCCTGCGATTGTGGGCGGTTTCCTCTTGGCGAGCGGTGTGCTTTCCATGTGGGTATCCAACACGGCAACCGCGGCCATGATGGTTCCGATTGCGATGGCCGTTCTTTCCTTAGTGCGAGCTAAAAAAGCCGGCGGTCCGATCGATCAGGAAGAAGAAAACTTCAGCGTCGCCATGCTGCTTGCCGTTGCCTATGGTGCCTCTATCGGCGGTATGGCCACCATTATCGGTTCGCCTCCTAACGGCATTTTTGCGCGTTTTATGGAGCAGAACTTCAATGATCCGATTTCGCTTGCGCATTGGATGAAGTATGGCATGCCGCTTACACTTATTCTGCTTCCGCTGTGCTGGTTCCTTCTGACTAAGGTTCTCTTCCGTAAGACCATGAAGGAAATCGAAGGCGGCGCTCAGTGGGTTCAGTCCGAATTGAATAAATTAGGACCGATCGGCAAGGGCGAAATGATCGTTCTGATCGTCTTCTGCTCTGCGATCCTTCTGTGGTCCTTCGGCGGTGTGTTAAGAGGTCTGGATTTCGGCGGCACAAGGCCGTTTGCTTCGCTCTCTGACGCCGCAATTGCGATGATCTGCGCCATCGTGCTGTTCTGTATCCCTGTGAACAGAGACCATATGGTTTTGGATTGGTCGGATATGAAAGAGCTGCCCTGGGGCGTTCTGCTCTTGTTCGGCGGCGGTCTTTCCATGGCTGCCGGTCTGCAGATTACGGAATGCGGTCAGATTATCAGCGCAAACGCAGGCGTTCTAGCCGGACTTCCGCGCTGGGCAATCCTTATCGGTGTGAGCTTGCTCGTGATGCTGGCAAGTAACTTCACATCGAACACGGCGCTTGCCGCAACACTCATGCCGCTCCTGGCTTCCGCGGCTGTTCCGATGGGCGTGCCTGCCGAGCAGCTGCTGATGGTGACGGCTCTGTCTGCATCCTGCGCATTCATGATGCCGGTCGGAACACCTCCGAATGCGATCGTGTTCAGTACCGGACGCATCAAGATTATGCAGATGGTTTCTGCCGGTGCGGTTCTGACGCTTGTCTCAGTCGTCGTCATTGGACTGTTCGCAGCAACATTCATCAACTAATCTTTTGAACTCGCAGAGGGGGGCCGAGGGCCTCCCTTAATTTTTGTTGCAAAGCCACCGCCATCGGCTGAATGAGGTACGACCGTTTGTTAAAATACGGCCTTCGATCAGGGCTTCCAAATGATTCCAAGACTTAAATTGGTAAACGTCACCAAGCGATACGGGTCAACCGTTGCGAATGACGCAATATCGCTTGAGGTAATGCCGGGGGAAATTTTGTCCGTGCTCGGAGAAAACGGAGCAGGCAAAAGTACCCTGATGAAGATTATCTTCGGATCTGTCACGCCCGATGAGGGCGAGATTTATTTTGACGGACGAAAAGTTAATATCTCGTCTCCTGCGGACGCGCGCGAACTCGGAATCGCGATGGTGTTTCAGCACTTTGTCTTGTTTGAGACACTGACTGCTAAAGAAAATATTCTTTTGGGAATGCCTGAAGGCACAGATCCTAAAGAATTAGAAAAAGAGATTATTGAAAAAAGCCGCCATTACGGCATCGAAGTTGATCCGAACGCGATTGTTAATGATCTCTCCATGGGCGAGCGGCAAAGAGTGGAAATTCTCCGCGCGCTTTTAACCAATCCGAAGCTTTTGATTCTTGATGAACCGACCTCGGTTCTTTCTCCTCTCGCGCTTCAGGCCCTCTTTAAAACCCTGCGCCAGCTGTCTTCCGAAGGCGTTTCCATCATCTTCATTACGCATAAGCTCAATGAAATTCGGGAACTTTCCAAACACTGTACGGTGATTCGCAGCGGTGAGGTGGCAGCCAACATCAATCCTCAGGAAATGACCGAGCAGGAGCTCGCCAAGCTTATGATCGGCAGCGACCTTCCTGAAATCATGCCTCGACCGGAAATCAAACCGCATCCCGGTTTGGAAGTCTGTTTCCAAGGTGAAGAGGTTGGCTTTAAGAGCCGCTACCCGCTCTACGGCAAGATTAACGTTCCCTGCGGCCGAATCGTCGGTGTGGCCGGTATCTCCGGAAACGGCCAGGCAGAGCTTATGAAGGCAATCAGCGGCGAAGTACTGCTGCCTAAAAACTGTATTTCTATCGTCGGCTCTTTTGCCGGAGACCTTCGCGTTAAACACAGACGCGCTTTAGGTCTGCGCTATGTGCCCGAACAGCGCTTGGGTGAAGCGACTGTTCCGGAAATGTCCTTGGAAAGCAACACGCTGCTGACCAGTAATTTGTTCTTAGCCAAAGGTTTTATGCGCAACAAGATGATCGCGCGCTTTACGCGTTCGATTATCGAAAAATTCCATGTCCGCAGCGGCGGTTCCAAAGCTCCGGCTGAAAGCCTTTCCGGCGGAAATCTGCAGAAATTTATTGTGGGTCGAGAGCTGCTTCATAACCCGAAGGTGATGATTTTGAATCAGCCGACTTGGGGCGTGGACGCGGGCGCTGCAACGCTTATCCGCAATGCCTTAATCCGTCAGAGGAGCGGCGGGAGCGCGATTTTAGTGGTCAGTGAAGAACTCGACGAACTGTTTGAAATTTGTGATGAATTGGTTGTGATGAGCGAAGGCAAAATTTCTCCTCAAGTCAAAACAAAAGATGTCAGCGTTGAAGAGATCGGTCGATGGATGTCCGGCCTTTGGCCTGAAGCGAAGGAGCAGTGATGAATTTTCCTTTAGCACTCTATAACCGCCAGCGTCCGAGCCGCTTTCTTTCTGCAGCGTCTCCGTTTATTGCGGTTCTCTTGACGCTTTTGATCGGATGCTTGATTTTTGCCGGGATGGGCAAAGATCCGATGCATTCCATGTACGTGTTTATTGTCGAGCCTTTGCTCACACTGCGGGGCTGGGGAGAGTTGGGCGTAAAAATGACGCCGCTCATTCTCTGTGCATTGGGCCTATTAGTTTGCTACCGAGCAAACGTGTGGAACATCGGTGCGGAAGGCCAATTAATTGTCGGCGCGCTTGCCGGCGGCGTGGTTGCATTGCAGGCTAGCCCCGAAGCCTCTCAGCTCTACATGATTTGGGTCATCCTGGCTGCGATGGTCGGCGGGGCGTTATACGCCGGCATCGTGGCCTGGCTCAAAGACAAATGCAATGCCAATGAAATCTTAGTTTCTCTGATGCTCGTCTATATTGCCGAGCTTTTCCTTTCCTGGGCGGTTCAGTCCCCGCTGCGAGATCCTCAGGGCTTGGGATTCCCGCAAAGCCCGATGTTTGAGACGGCAGCCACGCTCCCGATCATGATTCCGGGTACCCGAATGCACTGGGGTGGAGCTCTCGTTTGCTTTGCCTTGTTCGGCATCTGGCTCATCATGTCGAAGATGTTTATCGGTTTCCAGGTGCGCGTTTCCGGTATGGCGCCTAAGGCAGCTGCTTACGCGGGCTTCTCCAATCGAGCCATTATTTATTTTGTGCTGCTTCTTTCTGGTGCTTTAGCCGGATTGGCCGGTGTGATCGAAATCTGCGGTCCGATCGGACAGCTCACGCCCAAGATCTCCCCGGGATACGGCTTTGCCGCGATTATTGTGGCTTTTGTGGGGCGCTTAAAACCACTCGGAACCATTCCTGCAGCTTTCATCATGGCGCTCTTTTACCTCGGCGGTGAACTAGCCCAGTCCAGACTCGGAACGCCGGCTGCTTTGACGGGTGTGTTCCAAGGTCTCTTGCTCTTCTGCATCATGGCTTGTGATTCTCTGATTTTCTGCAAATTAAAGTGGGTCGGATTTAATTCCGCGAAGGGGGCCGCATGAGTGTTGCAGCTTCTTTAATTGCCACGACGATGAATGCAAGCACGCCGCTGCTGCTTGCAGCGCTGGGAATTTTGGTTGCCGAACGCTCCGGCGTCCTAAACTTAGGCGTCGAAGGCATCATGCTGATGGCGGCCATCGCAGGCTACATGGCAACGGTTGAGACCGGGAGTTTTGCGGTCGGATTTATTGCTGCCGTTGCAGTGGGTATTTTGTTTGCACTGTTCTTTGCCATCTTCGCTGTGGGCTTAAGGGCCAATCAGCAGGCATCCGGCTTGGGTGTAGCGATTTTCGGCGGCGGCTTATCCGCCTACATCGGCATTCCTTATCAAGGCGCCGTGCTCCCTGAAAGAGCGGCTGACGGCATTCCGTTCTTAGACCAGATCCCTCTCCTCGGACAAGCATTTTTCAGCCAGCATTGGATCGTTTATTTGTCCTTGCTCATGATTCCGGCTGTTTGGTATTTCTTGTTCAGGACCAGGCCCGGGCTGGTCGTGAGGGCCGTCGGAGAATCGCCGTTTTCAGCAAACGCTTTGGGATACTCGGTTCCGATGATTCGATGCGCGACGCTGGCTTTCAGCGGAGCCTGTATCGGGCTTTCCGGCGCTTATTTGTCGCTCATCTATACACCCTTATGGGTGGAAGGCATGATTGCTGGCAGAGGCTGGATTGCGCTGGCGCTGGTGACCTTCGGTACTTGGCGTCCGTTCAGAGTGTTCTTAGGCGCGTACTTGTTCGGCGGCATGACCATGCTGCAGATGAATCTTCAGAGTATCGGAATTTCCGTTCCGACTCAGTTTATTTCCATGGCGCCTTATGCGGCGACGATTATCGTTTTGGCGCTGATTTCGAGAAATCCGACTTGGATCCGTCTGAACATGCCAGCTTCTCTCGGAAAGCCGTTTAACCCGCATTGATGATTTTTTTGTTTACCTTTCTTTAAAGGAGAAAGACAGTGAAGATGTCTTTAAAACTGGTTGCAGCTGTGGCTGCTGTTGCTTCCGCTTTTGCTTTGAGCGCCTGCGGAGACAAAAAAGAAGCTGCCCCGGCTAAACCGGCAACACCGGCAGCTCCTGCCGCTCAGACCGAGGCAGCTGAACCCTTGAAAGTCGGTTTTGTGTATGTGGCTCCGATTGCGGATGTCGGCTACACAAAACAGCATGACATCGGTCGTATCTACGCTATTGATAAGGTAGGTAAAGATAAAGTCACAACGACATTCGTGGAGAATGTTCCCGAAACTGCTGACGCAGAACGTGTTATTCGTCAGATGGTTGCCGACGGCAATAAGCTGATTTTCGGAACCAGCTTCGGCTACATGAACTACATGCAGAAGCTTGCTAAAGAATACCCGGATGTGAAATTCGAGCATGCCACCGGTTACAAGACTGCGCCCAACATGACGAATTACAACATTCGTTTCTATGAAGGCCGCTATCTGGCCGGTATGCTTGCCGGCGGTGCAACTAAGAGCAACATTATCGGTTATGTCGCTCCGTTCCCGATTCCTGAAGTTCTGCAGGGTATCAACGCCTTTACATTGGGTGCCAAATCCGTTAATCCGAATATTCAGGTGAAGGTGATTTGGACCAACGCTTGGTACGATCCTCCCAAAGACACCGACTCTGCCAAGACTCTGCTGGGGCAAGGGGCGGATATTCTCACTCAGCACACTAATACCAGTGCTGTAGCGAGTGCTGCCGAAGCTGCAGGAAAAATGGTTATTCCGTACAACAGCGACATGAAGTCTGTTGCTCCGAATGCCCAGATTGCTGCTCTTGTGCTGAATTGGGGACCGTACTACGCCAAGAAGATCCAGCAGACGATCGACGGCAAGTGGGATCCGACACCGGTTTGGATGCACTACAAAGACGGCGCAATGTCTCTTGAAGGCGTTCGCACCGATAAGATTCCTGCCGATATCGTGAAGAAGATGGAAGAAGTGAAGGCCAAGATCGAGAGCGGCGAATTCCATCCGTTTACGGGGCCGATCAAGACCAACGACGGCAAAGAAGCTGCTAAGGCAGGTGAAGTTCTGAAAGACAATCAGCTTCAGACGATGAACTACTACGTTGACGGCGTGATCGGTAAAGTGCCTAACTAACCAGATTCAACGTTAATCCAAGCGAAGGCTCGGCAGAATTGTCGAGCTTTTGCTTTTTGAGGGCGGGAGAAGTTGTGGTCTTTTACTCATAGAAAAGCGTGATTTCCTATTTTGGCTCGCTTAACACATAGACAACCACGCCGGAATGTGCTAGCTCCGCCCCTCTCGGGAGAATAAAATCCGTCAAACCGGAATCCGAGCTTTCCGGAACCAGTCGAAAACCTCTCTCGGAAGCAGTAAATCTTCGAAGTGTTTTTTTCCCTGCGTATTCAAGAAGAACGATATTGCCGACCTGGGCTTTTGCTTTCTTTCTTAGAAAAAGAACGGTTCCCTCATAAATACCGGCTCGATCCATCGAATTATCCGGTGCCTTTTCCACAGAAATCTCTTCCGCCGGGATAGGGAGCGAATTGAACACTTCATCTGCAACTTTTGTCGGTGTCGGTTTTGTTGTGGCCGCGATTTGCGACCGAATCCAGGAAGATCCTCCTAATCTTTTTAATTGAATTAAAAGATCTTCAGTCAGAATGACGGTCGTTGTTTTTGCGCCGATAAGGGGTTTGCGGCCTGCACCGGGCCGCGCGCCGCCTTTTTTCTTTTGAGCTCTTTTGATTTTAGAATCAGTCATAAAAATATTTTGACTAAAGAAACAGTTGCCTTGTCTGCGACACATGATCACGCATTGCACCATAGGCTACAACAAGAATGGATGTAGTGAAAGGCGAAGGTATTTGTGGAATTGATTGGAAATATGTGAAAAAGACCACAGATTAGATTAAAAAGGTGGATCGAATAATGGCTGAATACATGAGAAATGCTCTGTTTGGATTAGCGGTCGGAGATGCATTAGGTGTACCTCACGAGAACAAACCGAGAGGCTCTTTCAAGTGCGTAGGTTGGGATTACACACCGGAACCTAATCGAAAAAGAATGTGGTCGGATGACACGGCGCTGACGCTTGCAGAGCTCGACAGCTTCGGGACTCTCAAAAAAGTGGATTTTGATGCCGTCATGCAGAACTTTATGGAATGGTTTCTGATGGGCAAATTTTCTTGTACCGGACGCTGCTTCGGAGCAGGAAAGAGTACGGTTCACGCGATTAAGAATTATTGCTATGGGAAAAAGGCAATCGACTGCGGTTCAAAGGACATTATGTCCAACGGCAACGGCGCTCTGATGAGAATTATGCCGTTTTGTCTTTTGAAAGAAGAATACCGTAGAACCTTTAATTTCGACGATGCCGTAGGTATGACGCACAGGCATCCGATAAATCTTGCTGCCTGCCGCTTTTTTGATGTATTGGTCAACGCGATTGTTCGAGGCTCGGATCTGAAGACTGCTTACGAAACTGCCGAGAAATCGTTGTACGAAGAGGAAAAAGAGCTAATTCAGCTGCCGTCTTTTGGAGCCTTAAGTGAGCGCCCTGAAAGCGAAATTAAATCCGGCCGCTTCGTGCTGGATACTTTGTGGGCTGCTGTTTGGTGTGTGAAAAAGACCACAAATTATCGAGATGCCGTTTTGAAAGCCGTTGATCTCGGAGATGATTCCGACACGACGGCTTCTGTGGCCGGCGGAATAGCCGGGTTAATCTACGGAATCGGGGGAGAAAAAGGCGTTCCGACCAATTGGATAGAGCAGTTGGCTTGCCAGGATTGGTTGGCGGGGGCGGCAGAAAAGACGGCGGAAATGACTTATTGAAGTATGGATAATCGGCTAAAAATATGTAGAAAAGACCACAACTTTCCAGACTTTTGCCTTGGTAGCTCCGGGTATCTGAAGTTTGACCTGAAAAACGATTGGATCCACACCGGCAGGCCGCCAAATATGAGAAAAAGACCACAATCCTGAATGGAGTTTGTGGTCTTTTTCACACGGAAAATTTCCGCGAATGAGCAAGCTCAGATCTTATCTCGCGCCGCTGGCCTGAAGAGCAATAGCAGCATGCTTACGGCCCTCGACAACTTCTTTACGAAGCTGACCGCTCGGGTGGAAGGAAACTACCTGGCGGGCCTTAATAATGGCGGATTCGCCGGACTTAGGATTACGTCCCGGACGCTCGCTTTTCTGCTTGATGGAAAAAACACCGAAGTTGGAAAGCTTCAGTTCTTCGCCGCGAACGAGGCATTCAAGAGCCTCATCGAAGAAAAGATCCACGATTTCCTTGCAGAAACGTTTAGGGAGCCCAAACTGTTCATAGATAACATCGGCAAGATGACTTTTGGTCAGCGTATCGCCTTCCTTGAGCAGGGTGCCAAGGACGAGAGCGGTCTCATCCTTCTGCTGTTCTTTGACAGCCTGTTTAGGTAAGTCTTCCATTTTTTAGTATGTTTTGAAACTGTGAAAAGGTTGAATTCTATACCAAAGCTTTGGGGCTGTGTTGTCGTTATTTATTTAATTTACAAAGAAAAAATTTGAAAAACATTGACTTTTTTAATTTGTGATCACCCAGTAAAGCCAGAGCATTTTTTGTGCAGAAAGAGCCTAATTCGGGAAATTCTTGCCGGTTCTAATTTCGGGCTTGGCGAGCCAAAAAGCATTCCCTAAGCGACCTCATACCGGACTATCTTTCGTGACTGACGCGAGGAAACAGGCAAAAAAAGGGCGTCTGAAATAAATCATTCAGACGCCGGTATCTAAATTAGCGAGAGAAGAACCTGAGTTCCTGGAAGGGATCTCGAAAAGCTCTTCGAAGATTCTCGCTTCAACCTCAAATCCCAAGGAGAAGTGACAACATTCAATTGCCACAAACGAATATTAGCATAAAGCCCTAAGGGTTTCTACCATAATATTTGTAAAAACCTATTTCTGGCATGCGGATCTCCCAAAATTCTTGAGAAATTAAGTAGTTGTGGTTGACAAGAAGTACTGTGTTAAAACATTTTGACGAGGATTGATACAGATATTAACCAGAAAAGAAATCCGCTGATTTTATTGAGCCAAAGAGAAAAGTTTTTCGTCATCCATCGATCCGCAGCTGCTGCGGCAGAATAGCTGTAGGCGATGTGGACAAACCAGCAGGTAATAACAAACATGGCGATCATCAGAGAAACCTGCTGCACATAGGAGCCCTTGGGGTCAATAAACTGGGGGAACAGGGAGAGAAGGAACACGATGCACATGGGATTTGTGACTTGAAGAAGTGCAGCACTCGTCAAAATGTGGATTCTTTCCTGTTTGAGCTCCTTAGGGTTAAACGACTTGATGGAAGAAGAAAGTGAGATGGTCGGAGCCGTCCAGCTTTTCCAGCCGAACCAAAACAGCAGCATGCATCCGCATATCTGCAGCCCGTAAAACATGACGGGCGACTCATGAATGACAGCACCGAGCCCGCTCGCAGCAAGCGTACTCATAAATAACACGCCGATAGCGTTTCCTGTGGGAGAGAGAAAAGCATTTGCCTTTCCGTAGTTAATCGCGTTTTTGAGCGTATAGAGAACGCCGGCACCGGGTGTGATGCAGGTGATAAAAACCACGACGAAAAAGACTCCGAGGCTTGAAACAGACATTTTTTATCTCCTTTGTTGTTCGTCAGTGTAGGAATAAAAGCAAACGCTTAGGAGGCTAAGTGATATAAAATCTTTATCACTCAATTATCTTTTTGCTAACATCAGAATGCGCCGCTGTTTCGATTACCGCACCATTAGACAGCTGATGCTGTTCGCAGCCGTGACTCAGGAGAAGAGCTTCCGGCGGGCAGCCAAGCGATTGAATATGTCCGTTCCTCCTCTTGTTCTTCAGATCGACGAGCTAGAGGCAAGGTTAAGAATGAAACTGCTGGAGAGAACGCCTCGCGGAGTTTCTCCGACGGCACAAGGCAACGCACTCATGCCGATGATTGATCAGCTGGTGCGGCAGGCGGAAGTCTTGGATTACTCCGTGAAGCAGATGCAGCAAAATGCGCAGGGGATTCTGACGATCGGAGCGAACACGGAGTCGATGTTGTTTTTTATTCCGGAGTTTAAAAAACGTCTTGCGGCATTGCACCCGAATATTTCCCTGTTTGTGAAGGAAATTGATTCTTATCAGGTTGAAACCGAGCTCACCGACGGAACAGTTTTAATCGGTATGGCATTTTTCGATACCCTGTCCGATCAGCGTTTGAGGATGGCAAACCTCATCAACGAAAAACCAATCGTACTTTTGAATCGAAACCATCATTTGGCCGGGAAAGACGGAGTTTCAATTAAGGACTTGCGAAATGAAGATTTTGTATTTACGCGGCGGTCCATTGCGCCAAGGCTTTTTGACGGCCTTGTCGGTTTTTGTCAGGAGGTCGGCGGTTTTACTCCTCGGATTATCCACGAGGTCGAATCCAGTCCTCGGCAGATGGGTTTTGTGAGCTGCGGGCAGGGCATTGCCTTTCTTCCGGAATCCTTTAGACAGTGGATGCCCGAATATATCAAAGCAGAAACGATTACGGATGCGACTCCTTGTTTGCCTCTTTCAATCGCTTGGAATCCGCTGATTGAATCGCCATTACGAGATATCGTGGCAGAGGAACTGAAACAGATGTTTTTGGCCCGCTGAAAAAGTCGGCTAGCAGTCAAATCAACAGAGGAAAACAGAATGGATAGACAAAACAACAAACTGAGGATGCAGACGATCCTATCGCATTGCGGCCGCAATTTGGACGCAAGCGGCGGTTATGTGAACGTTCCGCCTTATGAAGGATCGACCATCCTGCATGATGATATGGAGGATCTGTTCGGGCGCGTCGATAATCATTTGTACGGCGACGGTACGGCACAGACTTATGGAACCGACGGTGGTCCGACGCATGAAGCTTTTTATGACGCCATGAATAAACTTGAAGGCGGAGTTGGAACCTGGGCATTTAGTACGGGTTTAGCGGGCTGCACGATTCCGATGATGGCGTTTTTGAAGACAGGCGATCACATGCTTGTAACGGATTCCGTTTATGGCCCTACGCGTCAGTTTTGTGAGGTTCTTCTAAAGAATTTCGGCGTGGAGGCAGAGTTTTACGAGCCGACTATCGGGACGGGAATTGAGAGATTAATTCGTCCTAATACCCGTTTGATCTACATGGAGAGTCCGGGCACGCATACGTTTGAAATGCAGGATGTTCCGGCAATCGCTGCAGTCGCACGCAGGCACGACGTCGTTACGATGATCGACAACACATACGCAACGCCGATCAATTTTCAGCCTTTGAAACACGGCGTGGATGTAGTCGTACATTCGGCGACGAAATACATCTGCGGTCACAGTGACGTGCTGATGTCTACAGTGACCTGCAATGAAAAAACTTGGAGGCAGGTTAGATCTGTCTGCAAAATGACGGGGCAATATGCCTCGGCACAAAGTGTCTACCTGGGCCTCCGCGGTCTGCACACCTTAAAAGTCCGCCTTGATGCTGTGGGAGCCCACACCCGGATGGTCGTTGATTGGCTTCTTAAACGGGAAGAAGTCAAAAAAGTGATTTGGCCAGCTTATGAAAAGGATCCCGGCTATCGCATTTACAAGAGAGACTACTCCGGCCCGATCGGATTATTTGCTTTCCAATTTCAAGATCATTACACGGATGTCCAGATCAACCGCTTTATGGATTCTTTAAAACTATTCGGATTGGGTTACTCGTGGGGCGGATTTGAGAGCTTGATCCTGAGAAGCTACGGGAAACGCACGGTCGGTGACCCGAAAATTATGCGTACGATGATCCGTGTTTATATCGGCTTGGAAGATCCGGAAGATATGATCAACGACTTAGATCAAGCGATAACAAAAATGCGGGATGTATAAAACACCCGAAAATAGAAAAAATTAAAGGCCGTAGAGAAAAACTCTTTGCGGCCTTTTTGCTCAGCTCAAAACAAATTATTTTGTATTGAGGGCATCTTTAAACTGTTTGCCGGCAACGAATTTTGGCTGAACAGAAGCGGGAATCTGGATCGTTGCTCCGGTGGCAGGATTGCGGCCGGTACGAGCTTCGCGCTTAGCAGACTTGAAAGTTCCGAAACCAACTAAGGAGATTTCATCACCTGCTTTAACAGTTTTGACGATCTGAGTTGTCAGAGCATCCAGAACATCTTTAACATCAGCTTTAGATTTACCGGAAGCTTCTGCAACGGCAGCAATCAATTCAGTTTTATTCATTCGATTCCTCTGATAGTGTTTGAATGGAAACCTGATAATAAGGGTTTTTTAGGGCAAAAAACAGTTTTTTGAGTTTGGGTGTGCCGTTTTCGCGACAAACCGCCGTCCAATAGGGCTTCTTGTGAGATAATATATCACGCAAATGCGTTACTTCTGTGAAAATATATTTAATTTTTCCGATTGTGAAAAAATTATAGTCGGCCTGAGAGAGTAGGCTTATCCGAAAAGGTCGAGCTCTTTTTGGACAGCAGGCTCGGTCTTGTTTTTAAGAATGTCTTGTATATCCGTCAAGTACAACTTGACCATATTGGAAAAAATCAAACCGACGGAGTAGGTTTTATCCGAGTATCTGAGCTGGGAGAGCCATCGATAGAATTCGATTTCGTCTTCTGTCTGGGCTTCAATGCCGCCGCGGATCATGACGAACTTGTCAAAAAGCGACTGCGCCGACTCGATCAAAGTTTCATAGGCCTCTTCAGCGCTTTGTGAACGGAACTCTGGAAAACTGTCGACGGAAACTGGATAAATCTTATCGAGTTTAAGCTGTTCGGGAACTAGATCCGATATGGTAAGAGAAAGCATCTTTTTTTGAAGATCCGTTAGTTCTTCGATGCTTTGCTTCAAATCCTCTTTGTATAAAGCGATTCCGGAAGTATTTTTCTTTACCATCGTGTACCTATGCGTTGATTGGAGAAATTTTAGCGCAAGCGTAATAATTGCACCGAGTCATCCCACATACGAGTACGAGATCAGGGATAATGTCTATGTACTAACCCTTATGGGATGGTGATAATTGTCCCTATCAGGTTTGCTCTTCAAGAGGTTATGTAGGAATGAGTCAAAAATCCGAATTTGACGCCAGAATCGCTTCTGCCGGTATCCGCAGGGTTTCCCGCTGCAGAAAGATTTCCTTGAAGGGCGCCCAGCGAATTGCACTCCCACCCTTTTTGACACAGGCTCACTCAACGGAGCCTGACCACGGGTCCGGCTGGAACTTGTTCACGGTATCCGTGCGTCCTGTTTAGTTCTGCGGATCTATGCCCGAACTTCCAGAAGTAGAAATTACTCGCCTTGGAATACTCAAACGTGTCGGCGGCCGGCGCTGTACGGGTGCTGTTGTCCGCGAGACGCGCTTCCGCAAATCTGCGCCGACAAACCTTTCAGACTTGCTGACGGGACAGCGCTTACGTACGATTGAGAGACGGGGAAAGTATCTGATTTGGTATTTCGATCGAGGTTATATCGTTTCTCATCTCGGTATGTCGGGTGTCATGCGGATTGTCGATCCCAAAACTACGGAACCGGTTAAGCACGACCACATTGATATATTGTTCGGTGATTTAGCGGTTCGATATCACGATCCCAGACGCTTCGGTTTTGTGATTTGGCTGCCCGAATCTCAAGATCCTTATGAACTGCCGGAAATCGCAAAATTGGGTGAAGAACCTTTCTCTGACAGTTTTACCGCCTCTCGACTGCATGCCGCATTAGCAAATACTTCACTGCCGATTAAAGAAGCGATGCTGACAGGCAAATACGTTGTCGGGGTCGGAAATATCTACTGCTCGGAGTCTTTGTTTAAGGCTCGAATTTCGCCTTTGACACCGGCGAACAAAATCTCTAAGCAGCGCCTGGAGCGTTTGGTGACGGCGATTCGAGAAGTGCTGACTTTATCACTTAACGAAGGCGGCTTCACATTAAAAGACTTTGTTTCCGCAGAGGGAGAGCAAGGCTATTTCACCTTAAATGCCAAGGTGTATGGAAAAGAAGGCAAGCCCTGCTCGAATTGCGGTCGTCCGATTAAGAAGATCATTCAAAACGGCAGAGCAACTTATTACTGCAGCAATTGTCAGAGACGTTAACTGTCTCAGGACGGTCAGGCAAGAAGGTTTTCCCGAAGTACCAAATTTAGAAGTTGTGACCTAAACCAAAAGTAGCGGCCCATCCTCCTAAACCGGAATCATATTTTTTAAAGGCTTTTCCAGTAGTTCCCCAACCGGCCTGAGTGTAAAGCGTCGTGCGCTTGGAAAGCGGATAAAGGTAGGCGGCGCCTAGAGAAAATGAGTTGTACTTTTCGCCTGTGTCTTTGAGTTTGCCTAGCGCACCCTGAGTCTGAAACCTTGCTGAGCCGCCTGCGAAGGGCACCGCTACGGAGAGCGCGAGCGCGTGCTGGTTCGCGCCTTTATGCGCTCCTTCGATCTCAGTGTAGTTCGGAAGCTTCATGCTATGAAGTGCGTATTGGTAAACGCCGAAAAGCTTGAATGTCCCGAAATCATAAGAAGCCTGGGTGGTAAACAAATTCGTTGCTTTAGGTTTTGAAAAACCATCGCTTCCTTTGTTATCCAACATCTCCCAGTAAGCGCCCAACCTGAAAGCTTGGTCCTCGAATGTTGCTCCGAGGCCGTAATAGTGCTTGTTTCTTGACCACTTTTCGGAATCTTCATTTACGCCGTTTGAGTATGTGGCGTGAAGCTTCCAACCGTTAAGATTGGGGGAAAGATAAGCAATCGTGTTGTTCATCCAGTCCGTGAGAATGAACGCGCTGTGGATATTGCTAAGCGCAGAAAAGCTCGTGTTGTAGGCGGACGATCCGGAAATGGAGTATTCGCCGTTGTACGAACCAAGCGCTCCGATTCTGCCGAATGCGACTTGACCGAGGCGAGATGTAAAACCCAAATAAGCCTGACGGTTGAAGGCCTTGTCGCCGCTGTCGTCGTCTTCTTTTCCGTTAGATAGGACGTAGCCTTGCTCCAGTCTGAAGAAAACACTGTTTCCGCTTCCGAGATCTTCCGTCCCAGTAATGCCGAACATATTGGTGTCCAAGCTGCCGTTGGCAAATTTAACCGTTGCAGATTTTCCTTTTAGTTTTTGGACGGTTATGCCGCCGTCGGCGCCGCCATAAAGCGTAACGGAGGTTTCAGCGTAGACGGCAGAAGCAACGAACGATACAACTACAGCAAAAACGAGCTTTTTCATAAGGTTGCGAGCATCAAGAATAAAATAATCGTTCTCAGAAAATTCAGGTTCACGATAAGCGAATTCTTCTCTATTTCTTCCGAGATAGTCGTAAACATTGCCAAAAACGAGAAATTTACCCAGAAGTCGGAAATACTCTTATCTGAATACTGAATCGCTCCGGCGGTTGCGGCTCAGGAGCCGTTGTCCGTGAGATGCATTCTCATAATCTGCTCTTGCCGTCCTCCTATGACGATCGCTCATTAAAAGGCTTTGTTTCTCCAGTCTTTGTTTTACAAGATTGTTTCTATTCGAACGAAAACAAATTCCGCTCAAACCCAAAGGTAAGAGCGGAACGGAAAGAAAATTAGCTCTTTTTAGCGAGCATTGCTGTTGGCAAGTCTTCCTTCTGCGTTTGAGTTTCCTTTTGCAGCGAGCCTAAGCCCTGCAACGATTGCGACAATGATCGCAGTGCAAACGGCGATACAAACTGCTGAATACACCGGATGAGCATTGAAAGAGCCGGCTTGATAGACGATAGTTGCAGCACTGTAGCCAACGGCGGTTGTCCACAAAGCAGGGAAGATGGCCCAGCCGCTTCCGACCTCTCTGTAGATGGCACCCATAGCGGCGCCGCAGGGCAAATAGAGGAGAACCATCAACAGGTAGGCAAACGCACCCAACTCACCGTCGAACAGCTTGTTCATGGCGGCAATTGTTCCGGTGCTTACTTCTTGCTCCTCTGCTTGCAGAGCAACGTCGGAGAGGTCGCTTTCTACGGAGATGCCAAGCGGATCAGTGAAGAAGGCTCCGATATCGCCGAATCCTTCACCGATGCTGGCGACGGCTTCACCGAAGGAGCGGGCAAGGTTAAAGCCTTCTTCTTCGTTTTGCTGCTGAGCTTGCTCTTCAATCTTTGCTGCCGGTTCACCTACAGCAGCTTGTTCCTCCGCTTTACCACCGATTCCGCTGTAAAGAGAATCCAGCGTACCGACAACGGCTTCTTTGGCAAGAATACCGGTAAAGACGCCGACAGCGGCAGGCCAGTTTTCTTCAGATACGCCCATTGGCTTGAAAACGGGCACAATTGTCTTGCCGATCTGAGACAAAACACTCTTGTCGGAATCCTGATTGCCGAAGGAGCCGTCTGTTCCCAAAGAGTTCAGGAAGCACAGAACGGCCACAAGTACAACGATCACTTTACCGGCGCGGAAAATAAAGCTCTTTAGACGATCCCATGTTCTCAAAAGGATGTTCTTTGCGGTCGGCAGATGGTACGGAGGAATCTCCATGACAAAGGCGCTTGTCTGACCGGCTAAGGCCGTCCTCTTGAGCATGAAGCCTGTGGCGATAGCTGCCAAGATGCCGATGAGATACAAACCGAAAACGAGATTTTGTCCGCTCATCGGCCAAAAGGCAGTCGCAAACAAAACGTAGACCGGCAATCTTGCGCCGCAGCTCATGAACGGAGCCATTAAAACTGTGGTAATGCGGTCTTGTTTTTGTTCCATTGTGCGCGTTGCCATGATAGCGGGCACGCCGCAGCCGAATCCGACAATCAGAGGAACAAAGGCTTTTCCGGGCAGCCCGAGCGCTCTCATCAGACGGTCCATCACAAAGGCGGCTCTGGCTATATATCCGGAGTCTTCCAGGAAAGATAAGGCTAAGAACAAACAGAAGATGACCGGAATGAATGTGGAGACACATTGAATACCGCCGCCGATACCGTCGGCAAGAATCGTCTTAAGCCATTCAGGCGTTCCGATGGAAGTGAGAAGTTCTCCGAAACCGTCGATAAAGATCGCACCGAAAAGAATATCGAAGAAGTCAATGAAAGCTGAGCCGACGTTGATCGAAAAAATGAACATCAGGTACATCACGGCCAAGAAAATAGGTACACCCAGCCAACGATGCAAAACAATCCTGTCGATTTTGTCGGTAATCGTTTGTTTGACCTCGTTGTCTCGTGTGATGCAAGAAGAGGCGACCTTGCTGACAAAGGAGTAGCGCACGTCGGCAATAGCCATATCCAGGTCGCCGTTGTAGTGCTTATTGAGTGCATTGATTCGCAGTTCGGCTTTAGTAAAGTCGCTCTTTAAAGTTCGGAGTCCCAGTTCTTTGTCGCCTTCAAGGATCTGTTCGGCGATCCAAGGGGCCTTTTCAACGTTGTTTTCAGAGAGTTCCCGAGTCAGTGTGTGAATTTCATCGGCAATGTCTTTCGGGAAAACAAGCGGGTTGTGCGGAACGGTAGGATTTTCAAGCTGGCGGCTGATTGCTTGTTTGAGAACATCTACACCCGTTTCTCGAGAGGCAACTAATCCGACAACCGGGCAATCGAGTTCTTGCGCTAATTTATCAAGATCAACGGAGATGGAATGATTCTTTGCCACGTCAAGCATGTTGACCGCAACAATGAGCGGAACCTGCATTTCGATGAGCTGCGCTGTCAAATAAAGGTTTCTCTCCAGGTTCGAAGCATCAACGATATTTACGACAAGAGAAGATTCGCCGGAGAGGATGTATTCTCGAGCAACGCGCTCGTCTTCGCAGGAAGCTTCACACGGCTGAAGAGAATAGACGCCCGGTAAGTCGACGAGCGTGATCTGCTGATCATTGAGTGTAAAGCTTCCGCTCTATTTCTCGACGGTAACGCCCGGCCAATTTCCGACGCTCTAGTGTGACCCGGTCAAAGCGTTAAACAGAGTTGTCTTGCCGCAGTTAGGATTGCCCGCGAGTGCGATCGATATTTTCTGACTCATGATATTTCCTTACAAGGGTCTGACGTCAATGATTTCGATTTCAGCCTTTCGAACGCTGATGAAAGATCCGCGAAGTTTGATTTCGACGGGATCTCCTAACGGAGCAACCCGAGTGACTTCAAATCGGGTGTTGGGAAGGACGCCCAGAGAAAAAAGTTTTTTCCGATATTTAGTGTTTCCCGGCAAAAAACCTTTCACGACACCTCTTTGTCCGGGTTTCATATCGCGAAGCTGCATGATGTTCTCCTATTGGAAAATGCGAACAACTTTTATTTCCGCCGCGACATCTCGATTTACAGCGATTCTGGCGTCACCCACGGCGATGAGAAGCGGGCCGTTCTGTGCGGAGGTGATCACGGAAGCCACGCTCCCGACGTATAAACCTAAATCCCGAAGACGTTTCAATTCACTTGGAGAAATATTTCCCAGTTTTGCGATTCTGCATTGAACATTTACCGGGAGCTGAACCAGGCGATGAGATGAAGAGATGATCATAAAAGTATCAAATGAAAACGATTATCGTTATCAAAATGTTACTCCTCAGCAATAGAAATAATAATCAATATCATTAGGGATTTCGCTAGATCTTTAATGAATCTCGCATCTTGAAGATTTATAACTTGTTGAATATTTGTGGAAATATTCACTTGAATATCCCAAAAATATGGAGAAGCAATTGTTATTGACAAGTTAGAAATTCTTAAATTTTGAGAAATAAAATGAGAATGGTTCCTATTTAATTCTTTTTTACAATTTTCAGAGGTTGTATGAAATTAGCAAAAACAGCTTTGGTCATAGCATTGGCTTCCGTTGGTTCGATGGCTGCCGCTGAGTCTCAGGTAACGCTTTACGGGACAGTCGACGGAGCAGTGGTCGTCAACAAAGCAAAAGGAGGAGACGCTACTGTTTCTCTCGAAGACGGCATTGCAGGAGGCAGCGTTTGGGGTATCGAAGGTTCTGAGGATTTAGGAAACGGGTACTCCGTCGGCTTCCTTTTGGAAAACGGCTTTGCTATGGATAGCGGCGCAACAGGGGAAGAAGGAAAGGCTTTTAGCAAACAGGCGACACTTTCTTTATCGGGTAACTTCGGTGAAGTTGCATTCGGCCGTATGGGCGGCTTAGCTTCTTATGAAGGCACTTATTCGATTTGGGATGCTTCTCCGTTCGGCACCGACTATCTACAGGCCGGATTGGGAAATACATTCGTTACCGGTCAAATCAATAACAACAGTATTGTTTATGTTTCTCCGGAATTTGGCGGCCTCAAAATCCACGCACAGTATTCCAACGGTGTTGAAGACGATACAGCAAAATGGTCCCACAACAGCCACTACTACGGATTGGGTCTGACATATGAAATCGGAAATTTGTCTTTAGCAGGTATTGTTGAACGCTTTGACAATAAATCCGAAGAAGACAAAAACAAAGCCACGATGGTTTATAGCCTGAGCGCAACATATGACTTTGAAGTGGCCAAGGCTTTCTTCGGCTACCAATACGCCAATCGTTTCCACACTCTGGATCAATTGGAAGATGTTTGGGTTTCCGGTAAAGGCATGAATCAAAATGCCTTCACGTTGGGCGCAGAAGTACCGGCAGCCGGCGGTACCTTTAAAGTTGCTGCCAACTACGGATTCGGCAAGGTTAAGTCTGCCGACGGCGTTGTAGTGGATGACACAAAGCTCTCCAATGACAAATTCAATCGCTTCACAGTCGGTGCGGCATATGAATATCCGCTCTCTAAACGCACCTTTGTTTACGGCTGGAGCGCTTATGCAACCGCCGGAAAGATGTTTAAAGAAAAGGCGGTCGAAGAGAATTTCAAGTCCTGGAGCTTGGGCTTAGGCTTGCACCATACCTTCTGACTTCATTTGGAAGACCAGCGTGACGCCTCGCTCTCCGGCCTGAAAACGGCGGAGCTCAGCGGGGCGTTGCTTTTTCGAAGGCTTCTGTCGTGAGCAGATGAGTATGAGTTTTGTTCCTGAGGAAGAAAAGAACAGCCTAGTCGAATACTATAATTTTTGAAAAAAAGGAACCTCAAATCATGTTCTCAACCATCTTTACGATCGCCGCTGTTCACCTGATTGCGCTTATGTCTCCGGGGCCGGATTGCTTTATCGTCATGCAGACTGCAGTCGGCCGCTCCAGAAAAGAAGCGCTGTGCTGCGTTTTAGGGATTACATTGGGCGTTGCGTTCTGGGCTGCTTTGTCGCTTCTCGGGCTGCAGTGGCTTTTTGAACGCTTTGCGTGGCTGCAGCAAGTGATCATGCTGCTTGGCGGCTTGTACTTAGGATGGCTTGCTTACCTTCTTCTCAAGAGCGCATTTAAGAAGGGAACAGCACCTCAGGCAGAAGTGCAGACAGCCGGATCCGGCATGCGTTCTTTTATCGTTGGGCTTTTAACGAATTTATCCAACGCTAAAGCTCTGATTTACTTTAGCTCCGTGTTTTCTTTGTTCGTTACAGGAGATATGGGCAGCACGGAAGCCGGCGTGATTTATGCGGTTGTCGTCCTCGAAAGTCTTCTTTGGTTCTCTTTCGTGGCCTTAATTCTCGGAATGCCGAAACCCAAGACTTTTTATCGGAAATCCGGAAAGTGGATTGACGGCATCTGCGGTGCGATATTCGGGGCTTTTGGAGTTGCGTTGGTTTGGACGGCAGTCAAGGAAGCCACGCACTGAGTTTTCCGAACTCAAGAATTTTCATACGTAAGCCTAAAACAGCAAAGGCTCGGAAAACCGAGCTCTTGCAATGAAGACCCTACCGAATTACGTCATAGGTTTGCCGTTATTGGCACGCATAATCTGGTGCGGTCTGATCAGATAGAACACTGACAAATAGCCGCTCCAAATGTGAACTAGCCTTGTGAACGGAACGATCAGGAAAATGATCAAACCGACAAAGATGTGTCCTTTCTGCCAATCCGGAACCAGGAGAATATTCTGCCAGGCTTGGTAATCAAAGGAGAAGAGGCCTCGGACCCATGCGCCTAACAAAATGATCGTCGCTCCGGAACGGTCGTAAAAGTAAGAATTCACGACGCAGCCGATACCGAGAATGATGACGGTAAGCAGCAGGAACAAAACCCAGAAGTCACTCGGACGGGAGGCCGCTCTGACACGCTCGTTGGTTAAACGGCGCCAAGTCAGAATAATCAGACCGGTGATCGCCACGATTGCCGAGAGACCGCCGCAGATAATTTCCATCATCTGGTGCAGACGCGGTGTCAGGCCGGCTGCGTTGAGCCACTCGGTCGGCGTAAACAGACCGAAGCAGTGTCCGCAGAAGAGGAAAATCACGCCGATGTGGAAAAGGTTGGCACCCCAAAAGATGTCTTTCTTATCCAAGATCTCGCTGCTCTGGCTCTTCCAGCTGTAGGGCGCCAGAACAAAACGCGCCAGACTGCCGAGCACCAGAACGGCGATAACGACATAAGGCAGCACTCCGAATATCAGGAAGTGCCATGCAAGTGTAAAGCTGCTCATTATTTACCTCCCTGAGTAGAGTCCGGAGCTCGCTGATATTCCTCAAACAGAGGAATAATCTTGCGGTTCATCGGACCGCCGAACAGCGAATCCGCACGGCGTCTCATGTCTTCTCCGCCGCCGAGGTTGTAACCTTGGCTGCCCTGCATAAGAACGGCGGCCTCGGTGTTGCGATTTGCAGACGGAACGACAAAGCGCTCCTTATAGTCCGCAATGGCAAGCAACCGGTGCATATCGCAGACATCCTGAACCGTGAGGCCGAGTGCCTTGAGTTCATTGATTTCTTCAATGCCTTGGAGCTGTTCCGGCAGAATTTCGCAAGTCAGGAACTGGCTGGTGCCGGCGTTATCCGAGTACTTGCGCAAAATCGTTCTTTCTGCGAGCAGGCGGCTTAATGCTTCGACGACGGGCTTAACGTTGCCGCCCGCGAGAAGGTTAGCCAGATACTGCATCGGAACGCGCAGGCTCTGCACGTCGGGGATAAACCCCTTCATGGAGAGCTTGCCCACGTCAACCGCTTGCGCAATCGGAGAAAGCGGCGGGACGTACCAGACCATCGGAAGCGTTCTGAATTCCGGGTGCAGGGGAAGTGCGATCTTCCACTTGGAAATCATCTTGTAAATCGGAGAAGCCTTAGCAGCTTCGATCCAATCGTGCGAGATGCCGGCTTCTAAAGCAGCCGCTTCGACGTCCGGGTCATTCGGATCTAAGAAGATCTGACGCTGTGCCTCATACAGATCGCCTTCGTCCAGAGTGGAGGCAAGGTCTTTGATCTTGTCTGCGTCATAAAGCATGACACCCATGTAGCGGATACGTCCCACGCAGGTCTCGGCGCATACTGTAGGAAGGCCGGACTCAACACGCGGGTAGCAGAAAATGCATTTTTCTGCCTTACCGGTGGTCCAGTTGTAGTAGACCTTCTTGTAGGGGCAGCCGCTCATGCACATACGCCAGCCCTTGCACTTGTTCTGGTCAACGAGGACGATGCCGTCTTCTTCGCGTTTGTAAATAGAACCGGAAGGGCAGCTTGCGACGCAGGCTGGGTTCAGGCAGTGTTCACACAGACGCGGCAGATAGAAGAGGAATGTGTTCTTGTACTGAGCGTAAATCTCGCGCTCGACGTTCTTTAAGTTCACGTCATCGACGGTTCTGATGTCGATGCCGCCCAAGTTGTCGTCCCACGCTGCAGAACCGTTGATCTTCTTCATCTTCTTGCCGGTCAGATAAGAGATCGGCTGCGCGGTGACGCATGTTTTCATGCGCGGCGCTTTCTGAAGGTTCTGATAATCAAAGGTAAACGGCTCGTAGTAGTCGTCGATCTGAGGCAGTTTTGGGTTGGCAAAAATGCCGGAGAGCAGTCCCAGCTTGGAGCCGCGGCGCAGCCGCAGCTTGCCGTTGTGCAGTTCCCAGCCGCCCGTCCATTTCTGCTGATCTTCCCAGCTCTTCGGATAACCGACGCCGGGTTTGGTTTCAACGTTGTTAAACCAAATATATTCGGTTCCGGGACGATTCGTCCAAACGTTCTTACAGGTGACGGAGCAGGTGTGGCAGCCGATGCATTTGTCCAGATTCAGGACCATGCCGATTTGAGCACGAATCTTCATACTGCACCTCCTTTCTTGTCCGCTTCTTCATCCATCCAGTCCACTTTATTCATCTTTCTGACCCATGCGAAGTCGTCGCGGTTCGGGGCAATCGTGCCGTAATAGTTAAAGGCGTATGACAAGTGGCCGTAGCCGCCGATCATATGCGTCGGATTCAAAATAACGCGTGTCGGAGAGTTATGGTCGCCGCCGCGCAGTCCGGTGACTTCCGAACCCGGGGTGTTGACCGTCTTTTCCGTGGCGTGCTGCATAACGCAGAGTCCTTCCGGCATACGGGAAGAAACAATGGCACGACCGACGACCGCACCGTTGGCGTTCCAGCACTCAATCCAATCGTTATCAACGATGCCGGCGTTGGCCGCATCGATATCGCTCATCCATACGACAGGACCGCCGCGAGAAAGCGTCAGCATGCGTTCGTTGTCATAGTAGGTGGAATGGATGCCCCACTTCTGGTGGGCTGTCATAAAGTTAAGAATGATGGCCTTGTTGCCGTTATCGGCGACATCACGGTAACCGGTCAAAGCTCTTTGGTTCGCCGGAGCTCTGTACTGAGCAAACTGCTGACCGAAGGCTCTCATCCAACTGTGGTCCTGGTAGAACTGCTGGCGGCCGGTAATCGTGCGCCACGGCAGGAGCAGGTACTTGTTTTGCCAGAAAGCCACATAAGGAATTTCGTCGTTTTCCGTGCCGGACCAGTCAGGCGCGCTGAAGGTCTTAGCAGGACGATGCGCCAGATCATCAAAGGTGATCTTATCGGCGATGTGACCTTCGGAAAGGAAGCTTGCATCCACACCGCACTGATCCTTAACAAAGGACCAGCTTCTGAAGGAGAGCGCACCGTTGGTTTCCGGAGACACACGAAGAATGAAGTTGGCGGCATTGATATCCGTTTCCATCTTCGGACGCCCCTTGGCCACGCCTTCTTGAACTGTGCCGTTTAACTGACAGAGTTCCGTGATTTCCGGATCCAGGTTCCATTTGATACCGCGGTTTCCGCCGCCGTTGGTGGTAAGCAGCGGTCCGATCGAGGTGTACTTGTCGTAAATCGTGCGGTAATCACGATCAATGACGTGAATTAACGGAGCCGTCTTGCCGGGGATCAGGTCGCACTCGCCCTTGTACCAGTTCTTAACGTCAAGTGCCTGGCCGAGTTCATGCGGAGAGTCGTGACCGAGCGGCGTGAGTACCACGTCGGTGACGCTGCCGAAGTCGTCCGCATATTCGGCGGCAATTTCAGAGAGCTTCTTGGAGATGTCTTTGAATGTCTGCCAGTCGCTTCTGCCTTCCCAAGAGCATTGAACGGCTTTCACGAACGGATGAATGAAGCTGTGCATATCCGTCGTGTTGATATCGTTCTTTTCGTAGAAGGTGGCTGCCGGAAGCACGATATCCGAGTAAATCGAAGTCGTGCTCATGCGGAAGTCCATGTTAACAAGGAGGTCCAGCTTGCCTTGAGGCGCAGGACGCCACTTTTCCATGAGCGGCATGAGCTCTTTGTCAGAGCCGTCCAGCTCGCTGCCTAATATGCCGTTTTCTGTTCCGAGGAGATGACGCAGGAAGTATTCCTGGCCCTTACCGGAAGAACCGAGCACGTTGGAGCGCCAAATGAAGAGGTTGCGCGGCCAGTTTTCTTCGGCGTCTAAATCCAGGCAGCTGAAGGAAATCCTTCTGTCTTTAAGCTGATTAATGAGGTACTGTTCCGGATCAGATCCGGCAGCTTTCGCAGCCGCTGCGATCTTTGTCGGATTGACATTGAGCTGAGGAGCCGAAGGAAGCCATCCCATCAGTTCGCTCTGAATGTTGTAGTCAATGTAGGTACCGTCAAAGACTTTGGTATCGGCAAGCGGAGAGAGCATGTCCGAGAGCGGAATGCGTTCGTAACGCCACTGATCGGTGTGCTCGTAGAAGTAGCTCGTCGAATTCATGTGGCGAGTAGCCGGTTCCCAGTCCTTGGCGAAGGAGTACTCGCCCCAGCCGGCTTCCGGACGAATCTTTTCCTGACCTACATAGTGACACCAGCCGCCGCCCGGGACGCCGCAGGTGCCGCACATCAACAGAATGTTGATGATGGAGCGGTAGGTGTTATCGGTCTGGAACCACTGGTTGACGCCCGCACCCATCAGCACGCAGGCGCGGCCCTGAGTCTTGGACGCGGCAGTCGCGAATTCTCGTCCGAGTGTGATGGCGTACTGTGCTTCGACGCCGGTGATCTTTTCCTGCCAAGCAGGTGTGAACGGAATGTTGTCGGCGTAGCTCTTGGCGCATTCGCCGCCTAGACCGCGGTCAACACCGAGGTAGCTGCCAAAGAGATCAAAAACGGTGGCAACGTAAACATCTTTGCCGTCGACCTGGATCTTTCTTGCAGGAACCTTGCGGACCATGACTTCAGAGTTCATGGGGTTGTTCGGAAAACCGTCGCGCTTGCGGCCGCCGAAGTACGGATAATCGACATCGATGACGGCATCCGAATTCTTCAGGAATGTGAGCTGAGGTTTAATGGCTTTGCCAGTTTCTCCGTCAACTTCATGCAGATTCCACTTGCCTAAGTCCTGGCCTTCCTTCTGACCCCAGCGGTAGCCCATAGAGCCCTGAGCAACTGCCGGCTTATCGGAAAGCTCGTCCCAAACAATCGTCTTCCATTCGGGGTTGTTGCATTCGGGTTCCTTATAGCCTAAGTCGCAGGCGCGAACTGTACGGCCGGCAGTGAAATGACCGTCCTCGCGCGGCTCCATCATCACAAGGATCGGGAAGTCGGTGAGGTTGCGGCAGTACTCGGTGAAATAAGGATCCGGATGGTCGTAGTGGAATTCTTTGAAAATGACGTGGCTTACCGCCATAGCGAGTGCTGCGTCTGTGGCCTGTTTCGGATGAATCCACCAGTCGGCGTCTTTGGTGACTTCGCAGTAGTCCGGGCAGACGTTAACGACCTTAGTGCCGTTATAGCGGGCTTCGGTTAAGAAGTGCGCATCTGGCGTACGGGTCATTGAGATGTTGGTACCCCAAACAATGATGTAGCTCGAGTAGTACCAGGCTTCGGATTCCGGAACGTCGGTCTGTTCGCCCCAAGTCTGAGGAGAAGACGGCGGCAGGTCGCAGTACCAATCGTAGAAGGAGAGGAGTGCGCCGCCGATGAGGCTCAGGTACCGGGTACCTGCACCGTAGGACACCATGGAGTAGCCCGGAATCGGAGAGAAGCCGGAAATACGGTCAGGACCGTATTTCTTAATCGTATAAAGGTTAGCCGAAGCGATTATTTCAAGAGCTTCATCCCAAGTTGTACGAACTAAGCCGCCTAAGCCGCGGGCAGCGGTGTAGGACTTACGGACTTCGGGATTTTCGACGATGGAAGCCCAGGCTTCCATTGGCTTCATGGTCTTGCGGGCTTCTTCCCAAGCGGCCTTTAATTCGGCACGAATCAAAGGATGTTTCACGCGGGAAGCGGAATACAGATACCAGGAGTAGCTTGCACCGCGAGGACAGCCGCGAGGTTCGTGGTTTGGTACTCCCGGGGGCGTGGGCGGATAATCGGTTTCCTGCGTTTCCCAGACGACGATGCCGTCCTTGACGTAAACCTGCCAGCTGCAGGAGCCGGTGCAGTTCACGCCGTGGGTGGAACGCACGATTTTGTCGTGTGCCCATCGATCCCGGTAAGCCTGTTCCCAAGTCCTGTCTTCTGCGGTCACTTCGCCCCAGCCGTCTGAGTACGAACCGACCTTCTTAGCGAAGAACAGGGAGGACTTCATGATTCCGGACATTTTGTTCTCCAATTAAAGCAATTTCTTTGAGGTGAGAAAGAACGATCAGCAAAGATCCGGGGCGTTCTTTCTATCGTAGTAGTAAACGTTGATGGCCAGGATGGCGACAAAGATCAGTGTCGAGATACCGAACATTGCGCCCGCACCGCATTCAGCCAGCAGCATACCGATCGTGAACGGACCGTATGCACCGACAGCGGAGGTCCAGCCGACCACGGCACCGCCCTGAAGCGGCGGGAAGAGGACAGCCATCTGTTCAGTGGTGGAAGCGTTGCCCACGCCGGTCCAGAAGAAGACCCAGAACATCACGAGGAGCCAAATCCAGCAGCCGGATACGGTTGTAGGTTTGTAGAGCCAAAGGGCAAGCAGACCAATGATGTTGCAGACGGCCATAACTGTCGTGACTCGGCCGCCGCGAATCTTATCGGAGACCTGGCCTGCGCCGACGCGGGAAAGGGCGCCGATAACCGGGCCCAACCAGGCAAGCGCAACGGCGCTCGGAGCGCCTTCAATACCGGCAAAAGTATGGTTGCCGAGCAGACCCAGCTGAGCACCGAGGCCGGCAAACGTAGCAAAAGTTCCGTAATAGAAGAGCGTCATGAACCAAGTATGTTTGTTGCCGAAGATGGTCCACTCTTGTTTGACGTTGCCGGAGACCGGGACGGAACGCAGGAAGAGCCAGGAGAGGATCGTGATGATTGCGACCAGAGGAATCCAGACCCAGGAGGCGTTCTGCAGCCAGTATGTAACTGTCTTGCCGTCAGGGAGGTGCGCGACTTGACCGTCGCCTAAGAACGCAAAGGCGGAGAAGCCGATGACAAGCGGCGTGACGAATTGGACCAAGCCGGTACCGAAGTCGGAAAGACCGCCCTGAATACCGAGGGCTAATCCTCTTTCATGCTTCGGGAAGAAGTAGTTTGTAGAGGCCATTAAGCCGGAGAAAGTGCCGCCGCCGATGCCGCTTAAAAGCGCAAAGCAGATCAGCATCCAATAGGGAGTGTCAGGATGCTGGACCGCGTATACCCAGCAGAAGAGCGGGATTAAAAGCAAACCCGTTGAGAGTGTGACAAGAATTCTGGTACCGAGAATCGGGGGTAAGAAAGTCCACAAAATACGCAGCGTACCTGCGGAAAGACCCACCATAGCAACAAGCCAGTAGAGCTGGCTGTGGGTGAGCGAAAAGCCGATTTCGTTTAATCTCGGGGCGAGAGACGGGACCAAGAACCAAGCGCAAAAGCCTAGAGTCAGGCTGAAGGTACTTAGCCACACAGTCGTCCATGCTAGCGTCTTATTCCATTGGGCCGGATTTTCAGGATTCCAAACCTTGATATCTGGACGCATATTTTTTCCTTATTTAACTAGAAACGGAACTCGAACTTTTATTCGGGTTTGTTCTCATTCTATGGGCGCACTCCAATTTGTAACCCTTTGTTTGTTCGAATTGAGCAGAGGTTAAGGGGCTGACGAGACGTCATTCACTAACATACGAATAACGAAAGTTAGAGGAGAATGATGTGAATTTGGGGTTAAAAGCGCTGGCTTGCCTGCTTTTGTATCCGGACGCAGTGCTCAAAGATAATCTGCAGGAAATCAAGGCAGCCGTTGCAGAATCGACGCTTGCTAAAGATCAGAAGGAGGCGCTCGAGATTTTTATCAATCACATGATTGAGACGCCGATGGCCGATTTGCAGAAAGAGTATGTGGCGACTTTTGATATCGGCAAGAAAGCGAGTTTGAACCTTTTTGAGCACATGCACAGAGATTCTCGGGAGCGCGGCTCGGCGATGATCAACCTTAAAAAGCTCTATGAAGAGCGCGGGCTTACGATCCAAAGCAATGAATTTCCGGATTATCTGCCCATGTTCTTAGAGTTTTTATCTGGGCTGGATGATGCGGAAGCTCAGGCATTGCTGGATGGCGCTGCAAGGCATATCGCTGCCATTGACGCCGCCTTAAAGAAAGAAGAATCTCCGTGGGCGGTGGTTACAGGCGCGATTATGTCGCTCACTGCCATGAAGACTTCGGAAGTGAAGTTTGAGCGGGACGATCTCCTGCCGACGACGGAGGCAGAGTCTTTTGATTCCCCGGTGAGGTTCGGAGGGAACGCCGATCCGGTTCAGACGGTACACTTTAAAAAATGAAAAAAAAAGCGGAAGGTCGAAAGACCTTCCGCATAAAATATTTTCACCCCATTTCTTTGGATTGCTCCAAGGAGAAGATTTCTGTCTCAAAAGACGTCATCCAGTGATTGAAATCATATCATAAAATGAGAACGATTCGCATTTATGTTTGTATGAAATTGTGTCAGACGAGTTTTGAGCTTTGTCTTTGGTCTGTCCGCCTCAATTATTAATGAAGCGGATATTGGAAACGGGCCAGAAAAGGATAAGAAAAGGGCGGGAGCCTAATGACTCTCGCCCAAAATTTTACACCCCAATTGCTCTTTTGCTGACAAGGAGTTGCGTGAGAACTCTATACTTCAAAGGAGAAGATTGAATTCAATCAACCGATAGGAGCAATATAACATAAATAAGAACGATTATCAATATCAATTATATTTTTGTATTTTTCTTGTTTGCTTGAATGTCCGTGCGGCCATTTCGCACATGTTGATTAGCAAACTTCAAGCCTTTGTCGCGGCAGGGATTAGCGGATTTTAGTAGCACACAAAATTATTCGTTGACTCTCCCAAAAATTAGGTATATACAGAAGGGATTCCAACCACCTCGTCAAGGAGAGGCAGATGACAACAAGACGAAACTTACTCAAGAGCTCTCTATCGCTTGCTGCGGCACCGGTCGGAATGAGTGTCGCGATCGAAGTCGCACATGCGGAAGATATGCCGAAATGGAACAATGAGACAGATGTTCTTGTTCTCGGTTACGGCAACGCGGGATCTAACGCAGCGATTGCTGCGGCAGATGCAGGAGCAAAGGTTCTCATCCTCGAGAAAACGCCGGCAGGAGGCGGAAACGTTTCGGTTTCTTCCGGCGGCTTTGTCGTTCCGACAAACAAAGAAGACTATTACAAGTTCCAAAAGGCGCTGTATGAGTTGTCTCGCTCCGAATGGGACAAGGATCTTCTGGATTTGTTCTGTGAAGAGTCTCTTCATTTAGGCGACTATGTTTCTTCGCTGGCTCCGGAAGGAAAGATCGGCGTATACGGTCATGCGGGATACCAAAATTTGCCGGGCGCCGACTGCGTGAATAAGATGTCGATGCGAAACGTTCCCGGCGCGAAAGGCGGAGATCGACTCTTTGGAGTCTTTGACCGCGCAGTAAAGGCGAGAAATATTCCGGTTCTTGTTAATTGTCCTGCCAGAAGATTGGTGCGGAGAGGCAATGAGGTTCTTGGTGTCGAGGCCGTATACGAAGGCAAACCTTATTTTGTGAAAGCCAACAAAGCCGTTGTGATTTGCACCGGAGGCTTCCAATCTAATCCTGAATTGATGGCTCGCTATATTTACGGAAATCCGATGGCTTACCTCGGTAGTCCTGCCCATACCGGAGACGGACTCTTGATGGCCCAGTCCATGGGATGCGACTTGTGGCATATGAATTCGGTTTCTGCTCCTTTGGGCGTTCAAGTTCCCGGAGTTAAAGCCGGTATTGCTATGGTTACCAGACAACCGGCTTTTATTTGGGTTGACCAGGATGGTAAACGCTTTGTGAATGAGAAAAAGCTCGACTACCACTGCTCTTGGATGGCTGTTAATAATTTCGACGCCATTAATCATCGTTATCCGAGAATTCCGTGCTACATGATTATGGACTCGAGCTACCTGAAAGCCGGTCCGCTCATTTCCAACGGCGGTTCAGGTTGGGCAATCAATCGCGAAGGCTATAAATGGAGCAAGGACAATCAAAAAGAAATTGATTCCGGCGTCATCATTAAGGCCGATACGATTGAAGAGCTGGCAAAGAAACTTGGCATTGCCGACCCGTCCGTTCTCTCTGCAACAGTTAAACGCTGGAACAGCGATTTGAGAGAAAAAGGCATCGATACTGAATACGGTCGTACGCTGACGGCAGATCCGAATATGAAGGCTGTCTTTGTCGGACGTGACGTAAAGAGCTGGTCAGCTCCGATTGAAGAAGGATCATTCTACGCCGTGAAACTGGTTCCTGTCACCTACCACACAATGGGAGGCCCGAAGAAATCTGTGAAGGCGGAAGTTTTGGATCCGTTCGGCCAGCCGATCCCGCGTCTTTATGTTGCAGGAGAGCTCGGTTCTACTTGGGGCTTGACCTACCAAGGCGCTTGCGCAAATGCTGACGCAATGGTTTTCGGAAGGGTCGCCGGAAGGAACGCGGCGGCTTTAGAAAACTGGAAGTGATTTTTTTAAGTAAAGCGGACCTGAAGAATTGCGATAGTTTCTTCAGGTCTGTGCTTAGCTTACTTACTGTTTGCAGAAAAGCTTTTGTACTGCTCTTCTGAATAGAGTTCTTGGATTGTCTTTTGGAAAAATCTGAACATATTGTTGGCGTTACCGGATTCGTAAAACGAGCCCAGCTCACGATGGAACTCTTCGGAATTTTGATTCAGAACCGTAATCGGGGAGTATCCGTTTGCCATCAGACAGCCGTTCATCATCAAAGAAGCGGTTCGCTTGTTCGCATCATAGAACGGTTGATTTCGTGTCATGAAAAGAAAAACGCCGATGGCGCGTTCCACAGGATTGGCGACTTCATGTTGCAGAAAGTGGAAGCCGTTTTGAATAATGTTCTCGAGATCTTTGGTCGGAGGGACAAATGAAATGTTATGTAGGCTGACAACTCTCGACCGAATGACACCCCATTCCAAGGCGTCTTCTTTTCCGACGTAGTTGTGTAGATGACAGGCTGTCGAAGTGGATAACTCAAATTTGTCTTCCTGGATGAGGCCTGCCAATGCTCTTGCACCGTCACCGAAATTTTTGATCTGCAGCAAATCGAGTTTGCTGAGTCCGCTGACAGAATGGCCTGCCAATATGGAAGTTGTTTGAGTGAGAGTCGCTGGATTATCTTCAAAAGAACGTAGCGTGTTCCAGGTGAATGTCGCTAGGCTTTGAAGAAAAAATGAACAGGATTTTCCACGATCGGATGGAAAGGGAGTTTCAAATGACAATTCGTTTAGATCCCAAATAACTCCGTCTAATTCCTTCTTCATGCTCTTTGTGCTTTAACGGATCTGGATAACTTTCGTGGACGGTTTCTAGAGAACAAGTCTCAATAGATTAGCCGGAGACTTCTGCCCAACGTGTGAATTGTCTATCTTTTTGAGAGAAGACCATCGCCGCTCTTATTAAATTGCACTTTGCTAGTTGCTTTCCATAATGTCTTGTTTTCATTTGACGAACGGCTTCTTGGAGGAGTGATTCCTGAGAATCGTGTTCTCGACAAAATTTGAATTCCAAAACCCAGTAATTTTTATCAGTTTGAATTTCCAGATCACTTCTTCCGTGAGCATTGTGAACTTCACTTCTAGCAGTTATTAAGGCACTGGAGCTGCTTACCATGATAGATAACGCAGACCGGCAGCTGGCCTCGCTAGTAAGAGGGAAGGCCTGATAATCAATTCCAAGAATAATGCGATTTACTTCTTCTACGAAAGCGCGGAGATCCCCTCTTTCCAAGTAGTCTGCAAGATAACCCTCTCCAGCCCTGTTGATGGCTTTTTTATCTAAAATGACTTCCGCATAGAGGCGCGCCATCGAAACGCTAACCTCTCTATTGGGATAGCCCAGAGTTACGGTTGTACCTCTCACTGCTTTAATCGTCAGGTAGCCGGTCTGCGCAAGCAGAACTTTATCCTCCAAAAGAGAGAATTTTGCGGAAAGAGCCAGGTCATCAAGTTGGACTTGTTTTTCGCTTTCGTATTCCTCAGGTTTCAAAGTAGAGTGGGATTTTAGATATTCGAGCAATACCCCTGGTTGTCCGCCGCTTTCATACCAATAGTTGTCAAAACCATTTGAGGGAAAATTCAAAAATTTCAATAGTGACCAAGGGGAAAAGACGCGTTGAGTAGCTGTTCTTTCAAAGCAAAATCCATCGTAATTTAGTGTCAACTCTTCCAGGAGTTTTTCTTTTTCAATGCCGAGCTGGAAAGATGCCTGCTCGAGATAACCCGAAAAGTACTTTTGTACTTCTTGGTGAGAATATCCAAGCAACGAACCGAACTCAGACATTAAAGAAATATCTGTAAAGTGATTGAGTTCGGAAAAGATGCTGGTTTGGCTGAATTTTGCAATTCCGGTCATGAAGAAAAATCTTATTGCTCCATCCCATTGCTTAAAAGCGGCGTAGAGTCTCCAAAGTTTCTTTCTGACTTCATCGAATAGTTCTGGTTTATTTAGACAAGTAGTGAGCGGAGTGTCGTATTCATCAAGGAGCAGTACTACAGAATTGTCAGCTTGCAGGGCCAACCAACCGATAAATGCACGAAGACCTTCCTTCTCAGTCTTTATAGGACTGACAAGTCGGTTGACAGTTAAAGTATCAAGGAGGTACTGGTCGAGAAGTTCACTAAATTCTTCTGCAGAGGAAAAGCCTTTCAAATTGGAGAAATCCAATCGTATAACTTGATAAGTGCTATCGTCTTTCCATAAAGACTCTATTTCTAGGCCATGGAAATCTCTTAATCCGTATTTGAAGAGGGATTCGAATGTCGAAAGCAGCAAGGATTTTCCGAAGCGTCTAGGTCTCGAAAGGAAAAACTTCTGGCGCTTAGAGGCGAGTTTGTAGATCAACCCTGTTTTATCGACATAAATTTGGCCGCTTTTGCGCAATGCGGAGAAGTCCGAAGTTCCAAGAGGGAGCGGCGCCAAAATTGTTTCCATAAAGCCTCCGATTTGTTCTAATTTTATCAACACTAATAAATAGTCGATTACTTAACGTTAAGCAAGAGAGTAAAAAGAAGATATTGCGAGAGTAGAGGTTTCAGCGGGATTTCAAGTGATGGGTATGTTTAACTCTCTGTGTAACCAACTGATTTATTTAACTAATTACACGCTTCTTAAGAGGGAGTGCTCAAAAGTAGATTTTGGGAAACTTCTAGAAAAAGAGGCGGCACCAAATCATCGGTGGCCGCCCAGGAGAAATTGAAGGTTTCAGTTATTTTTGTTTAATTCAATCCGTTCAGCTGTCCCGCGTAAAGAATGAACAGACGCAGGCACATCATGCCGGCGATTGCCGAAATGCAGCTTAAGTAGAAGCAGGCTGCAGAGCGGAAGAAGCTCAAAGTGATTGGAACAATCATGCCGACGAAGATAGCGCCGAGCTAGAAGACCCAAGCCCAAACACCGGTTGTGAATGCAGTGAACGCAATTTTTGCCACTTCCGTGCCGGTGATCAAAGAGACGGCGATCATGAAGATGCACATCGCTTCAACCAGGATGATCGGGTATTCAGCCACATGCAGGATATGCATGGAGGAGTCTTCTCGCTTTGCACCGAAGCAAATCGCAAAGAGCCGAATCGCGGCGCAGCCGGCGGAAAAGCCCGAAGCGACGAACAAGGCCGGAAGAACTGCCGTGTTGATCAGCGGGAAGCGAATCAGCGCGGAGATCAGGAAGCCGGTGTAAGCGCAGATCACAACAGCCAGGATCATGACCACCCAGTCCAGCACAACTCGGAAGTGCGCGAGGAAGTCGGTGAGCGGCTTTAAAAACTTCAATATCGGCAAGTCTCTGAAAACTAGAAGCGTCAAAACAAAGAGCAGCGGGATATAGAAGAGCAAAGCCGCAACACCGATACTCATCACCGAGGTCGGGTTGTAGAAGATCAGAATGCGCCAGAAGTTGAAGGGGTCCGTCAGGTCAAGTACCAAGCACACCATGCCTAAAAGAATGGTGACCAGGCCTACCATGGTGGCAGCCTTCATCTGAGGATTGTCGGCGTGCGTCCCTTTACAGAGATTGATGGTGATGGCAAGGGCCACCGCACCGCCCGGAATACCGGCTAAGAAAAGGTAGACGGCAATCGGCCAGGGCCACGCCACACTTCCGGATAAACCGGTCGTAAAGTCAATGACGATATCTGTGGTCTGCATATCAAACCTCTTCTTTCACTTTAGGAATGTAATGCAGGTTCGGATGGGTTCCGAGAACTGCGCGTACACGCACGGAGTTCTTAACGGCCAGCATCTTACTGATGTAAGAATTCGGATCGTTCGTGTCTCCAAACACCAGCGCATCGTAGCGGCAGGCTTGCACACAAGCCGGCTGCTCGCCGATGGCAAGTTTGGAGTGCAGGCAGAAGTCGCAGTTTTCTGCGGCCTTCGTCTCTTCGTTAATGAATCGAACGTTGTAAGGACATCCGGCAATGCAGTACTTGCAGCCGACGCAGCGGGAATTGTCCATGGTCACGATGTTGGTGGCCGGATCTATGTGCGCAGCGCCTGTCGGACAGACTCTCACGCAGGGCGGCTCGGAACACTGCTGGCAGGATACGCGGACATACTTGCGGTTGCCAGGCGTTCCGTCGAGCGGCGACTGGCGCTCCAGCGTCATGCGAAGCTGACCGGCAGGAACGTGATTGGTTTCGGAGCAGGCTTCTTTGCAGGCTCTGCAGCCGACACATTTGTTCTGGTCGAAGATCATCGCAAACCGAGCCTTATATCCGCTGACATTACTGGCCTTTGCTTCCTGCTTGTCCAGAAAAACAGCGGTGACGGCTCCGAGGGCCGTGCCGGCTAGGAATTTTCTACGGTCTATTGTTATGATTTCTCTCCGAGGCCCGATCCCGGGCCTCTCGGAACGGTTACTTAAGCGGATCTACTGCAGTCTTGGAGAACTTTCCTGCGTCCAAGATTTCTTGAGCTTTGCGGACATAATTCTGAGCGGCAGCCAGGCGCTGGGTCATATAGTTATGAGCGTGGGCACCCCAGGAACCGTCTTTTTCGATCATGTCGGCAATCTGTGTGGCCAAATCCACATAGGAGAGGACCTGGGTTCTTTGATCGCGATCGAGTCGTGTAACTTCAAGCAGCTTATTGATGCGTTCGGTTGCACCGCGAATTTCTTTGTAGCCTTCTTTAATCGGGTTCTGCCATTTCACGAGTTCGCCGTAAACCTGCTTCTGATCTTTGTAGACAAGACCTTCTTCAAGTTTAGAGGTGTACTGGCTGTGGCAGCCTTTGCCTTCAAACACCGTCCAGTCAGCAGGCGCATTCCGTGCGCAGCTCCACATCAGATCAACAAAGTCGCGGCCTTTTTCATCTTTAGCCAGTTCGTACTGAGATACGATCTTGCCGTCGACTTTGACTTCCTTTTTAACATAGGAAGTCTTGTCGGGCGACGGATTGATCTTATACATATGGGCACGGTACAAAGCGGTGCCTGCGACCTTGGCCTGATCTTCGCTGTATTCGGCCGGTTTCGGCATATTGGGCATATGGCAGGCAATGCAGTCTAGGTTGCTGTGCGTATCCGTGTGTTTGAATACGTCGGCCTGGACCGTGTGGCAAGTCTTGCAGTCCTGCTTCATCGGAGGATTGCTGACGTAGGCCATCCAAGCCGTACCTTTAACTTCGGATTGATCGTGGCAAGAGAGGCAGCCCACGCCGTGACGGGCATGCACGCTCATGAAATGTTGGGCCGTCTTGTCGTTGTAGTTGGATTCGGCGAGAGACCGTAGTTCTTTCTTAGAGAGCTTGATCTCAGTTTTTGGGTCGATTCCGAGTGAATGAAGGAAACCCTCTACGCCTTCGATTTTAAAGGGAACGTTCTTGAGGCTTTCCGGAGCTTTAACGGGAACGTTGTCTTGTGCAAAGGCGGCAGAGGACATCGCTAAGCACGCCAGTGCGGACAGGAGAATGGTTGTTTTGAGAGTTGACATTTTGTGCCTTCGAATGCTTTGTGGGTTACGGGTTAAGCGGACGCATTTCCTGCTCTTCTGCGAGGAACTCCGCTAAGTCGTCGTCCAAATATTTGTCTGAGTACAGAAAAATCGTCCCGGAGGAGGTCTGCGTGAACTTGATGTCCTTGTTTTCTTCTTTCCGTCCGATGGATTGAAGCAAACATTCCAGCGTCGGAACATCAAAATCAAACGGAGCCTCAAGGAACATCTGAGAGGGAACCGGCCGCGGATAAATTCGGGAGTTTTCTCTAATTTGATCGCACACCAGCGCTTCGGCGTTGTCTTTGACCGCTAGAATTCTGGCGTAGGAGTGCGACATGAGCGGTTTGAAGTAGAGGTACTCTGCTCCGTCCGGTGCGGTGATCGAGAAGACGCCTAAGTCGCCTTCTTCGGTCGCTTTGCAGACGGTTTCGAAATAATCCTCAGGGAGTTCCTCTTCCAGCTCTTCTTCGGTCTGCAGGTCGCTCGGATGAATATCTCCGCGGACGAGAGAACGAAGCATTTCTCTGCGGCTTAAAGCCTTGCGGCTAGGACGCAGATTCGGATGCTCGGCCTCGTAGAGATCAACCTTACCCTGCGGCGTGAGCTGGACCTCAAATTCCTGCTGTTCTTTGCGCTTTAATGCACGCTCTAAAACCGCATCGGTAGAGGTTTCAGCGGCTGCCTGCAGCTCGGCTGCATCGGGCACGGGAGCGGTTTTGACCTGACGAAGAAAAAGCTCTTTTACTTTCCCTTTTTTAAGTAAGTTGCGTGCCAGTAGGCAGGTAAATTCCTGCCTTTCGGCATATCCAGTGGGATTCACACATTTTTATTTACTCAGGTATCCGATAGGATTTCTCCGGTAGAGTCTTTAACGACGGATAGTTTCTGTAGGCTAATTCCGACTTCTTTGGCATTGTTTATGGAAGCTCTTAGTTTTTTAAGTCTGATTTTCTCAAGGGTTGGAGAACTTATTTCTACATAGGCAATAGAATTTTTGATCATCGTGTAAATGATCCGTGCAATCTTATGAGCGATTGCAACAACCGCTCGGTTGTGTCCTCTTCTCTCTTTAAAAGCCTGGAATACCTTACGCAAAACCGTTGTGTAGGTTTTAACTAATGCAATAGCCTGACCCACTTCTGTGAGGTAAGCACGAAGATAGTTGTTTCCTTTTGGCGTTCCGGATTTTTTGGCTTTACCTGCGGGCTCGTTATTTCCGCAGCAAATTCCAATCCATGAACAGAAAGCTTCACTGCTTCTAAACGAGGATAAATCCGTACCAATTTCTGAGAGAATTTTTAGCGCCGCTAATTCTTTGACTCCTGGAATTGCACAAAGTTGATCGACCGTTTTCTTGTATGGCTTCATTTGTATTCGCAATAAGGCTTCCAATCGATCCCTTCGTTCCATGGCCTGACGCCAGGATTTTCTTTGTTCCAGTAAAAGTTCTTTAAATGTCGGGGTGTTCAACTGTCTAAAGGCATCGACAATATCCGTAAATGTTGCTCTTAGCCGGGAGCAATTGGAACGTACACAGGCAATAAATTCCGGGTAAGAATCGTCAAGAAAGGAATTAATAATCTTTTGAGCAGCTTTGCCTTTGAACGAACTGAAGACAGAGCTAATTCGAGTGCCGCTGCAAGATAAAAGCTTTTGCATCCTGTTGGATTCTCGAGTGCAGTCCTGAGTCGCATGGTGCAGACGTCTGGCGATAACCCACTGAAGGCGTTTCATCTTATAGGGGTTAATCGGTGTGTAGTCACCGATTTGGTCGACAGCACTTTCGTCACCCCAAGTGACTTTGGCGATGTGCTTCATTTCTTTGATCGGCAGACCGCTGCGGGTGAAGTTCACATGAGCGTGAGCCATCGGGTCGCGGTTGCACATGCAGTTAAGCAAGCAGCCCAATTGTCCGTCGTCTTAGTTGGTATGATGTTTCGGGTGGCCGTTGGACCAATAAACTCGGGTCCGCAATGAGGATGCCTTTCGGAGTGGAGAGAATGATGTACGGCTGTGCACCGGTTTGTGCGGGGGCGGCGTTCATCGCAGCCATGGCGGCAGCGACGGTTGATACTTCTAAGAAGCCGCGTCGGGTGATATCCATCGGCATTCTTGCCTTGGACAACAGTCCTTTGAGATCTAGCATTTTGACTCCTGTGGTCGCAAAGATAGAAGCCGCATGATTGGGGCGAAGCAATTATGCAGGGGGTCGATTTAAACAAACGAGTGAACTGACTGTAGGAGCGCTTCGGTATTTAAATTTGGGAGTGTCCTGCGGTCAGCCGAAAGAAGACTTATTTGTCGAGTGAGGGCGGAACGAAGAAATGGGAGGGAAGCATCTGTTCAGCCTGACTGGCGAGGAACAGACTTTCTTCTTCGCTTACATCCGAAAGCGCAAAGCTATTGACGTCCTCCTCGTCATAAATGGCGAGGATTCCATACCACCTCTGCAGCGGCCGTAGCCTAGTGCTGCAACAGGTCTCTCTGGGTTCCTGCTGACAGCGGCCTTACTGCACCACTCTTTCCACAGGCTAGCCGGGCCCGTCCGGCCCTTAATACATTTATTGCTCCGACCAAATCCGCGTTTGCATGGTAACCGCAGTGAATACACGCAAAAGAGGCTTGCGTTTTCCTGTTCTCCGCAGAGACATAACCGCATTGCGGACATGTTCGGCTGGTGTTTCTGGAATCAACTTTGATCAGTTTTCCGCCTTTGCGCTCCAGCTTATAGGAGAGCATCTGGAAAAAGCCATACCATCCCTGGTCCAAAATTGACCGATTCAAACCGCGCTTCTGCTTAACCTTTTTACCCGGATTCTCTTTTGTTCCGGCAGCAGAAGCCGACATGTTCGAGACCTTCAGATCCTTAACGAACACAGTGCTGTGGTTTTGGGCAATCTGTGTCGAAGTCTTATGAAGGAAGTCTCTTCGGCTGTCGGCGATATGGCGATACAGTCGGGCTATTTTACGTTTCGTTTTTCTGCTGTTCCTACTCTCTTTTTTCTGTCGGGCTAACTTCCTTTGAAGCTTCGCAAGTTTTTCCTGCTCACGCTTGAAAGGGCTGATGGGTTCAAAAAACTCTCCGTTCGACAGAGTTGCAAAACGTTTGACCCCCATATCGATCCCTACCTCAGAAGGAGTCGTCTCAGGAGGGATGTTGTCATACTCTGTCTGTATGCTGACATCCCACTTCTCTCCGCGACGGATAACGGTAACGTTTTTTATCGTACCGATGATATTTTGACTTTTCCGATATCCCACCCAGCCAACTTTCGGCAACCTAATCTTCTGTTTGATCTCATCGAGTTCAACTCCCTGAGGAAAACGAATAGAGTCATGTCGGAACTTCTTCTTGTATTTCGGAAAATTGGCCCGTTTTTCGAAGAAATTGGTGTACGCCCGATCAAGATCTTTTAGGGACTGCTGGAGCACCTGACTATGACACTCTTTCAGAAAAGGATGTTTCGTTTTTCACTCAGGCAGTCTATTGGCGGCTTCCGTATATCTGAATGAGTGTTTGTTATCTTTTGCGTACAGGGACTTCTCAAGAGATAAGGTGCGGTTGTAGACATAACGGGCACAGCCGCAGAATTGGCTGATTTGACGAGCCTGCCGGCCATTAGGCTTCAATTCAAACTTAAAGGCACGTCGTATCAGCATTACATTCCTTGTATTTTCTACGCTAATTATACTTGGCCCATGGGCAAGAGTAATGATATTAGGCGGGGAAAACACTGTGCTTGTACTTTATTCATCCATCCGATTTTGACTCACGTCGTGTCCGGCTATAGTGGGAAGGATGAAAGTAGATTTCAATCCGGTTTTTTGAATTTTGGAGTGGAATTAGCAGGGGTTGATTGAAACGGTTGCTGATCAATTATCCTCCGAAAGTTTCTGAGCCTCGCTTGAAATTGCTTTGAGAGGGAGTTTTTGTGACATATAGAATAGCAAAATACGGTTGGACAACCCTTTGTTGGGCCCTTATATCACCGTCATGAATGACGGTGTTTTACGGGCCCCGTTGATAAAGTTGTGTAAAAGCATTTGCTGTCTCCTTGCGAACGAAATTCATTGGGGTGTAAAGGTGTTGGATTTCGTTACGGATAGGAGTATATCCTAAAGTGTTTCCACTTGTTAGCAATTTAAGTTTGTTTTAATTTATACCGTGAATTGGTTATAGACCTCATCCGTTCGGATGAATTTATAGAAAATTCAATCGTTTATTGATTTCACCTTTCTATTAGTGGATAGTAAAAATTATTGGAAAGGCAGGCCGAAACTACCCCTTGTCAATCCTCAAATTAGGTTTTAATACCTTAATTTTAGTATGCGACTAAGTAGAAATTCTAATCACGCTAACTTGTTATTTTTGCAGAAAAAAATTCTTGAGAGACAAAAAATAGAAATCTGCGCTCGAGTATGAGCTCAAGCGCAGATCTAGTGTGGAATTAAATCGACAAGTCGATTTTCGTTAATCAGGCAAGAATTTTGCCGACAACGTTAACAAGCAGCTGAGAGGCCTGCGGGAGAATGGCTTCATTAAAGTTCATGTTTCGGTCATGCAGTCCCGGTGCGGCGCCGCTTCCGATGCCGTAATACAGAACTCGGAGCTCCGGTTTGGCTTTCTTGTAGAAGTGGAAGTCTTCCCCGCCGCCTCCGCAGTTAGCACCCAAAGTTTCTTTTCCGAAAGTCCCTGCAACGGTTTCTTTGAATAGCTCACCGAGTGCTTCATCGTATTCAGGACCCGGGCAATACTCTGTGACTTCGCAGGAAGCCTTGGCCCCGAAGATGCCTTCTAAGCCTGCGGCTGCGAGTTTCATTCTTCCGATGATCACTTCGAGTGCGGCATTGTCCTGAGCACGGAGGTCGTAGGCGATCTTCACAAAGCTCGGAATGGAATTGGTTGCACCGACTTCAGAATGAATCTGAGTCGGTTTGACGGACCAAGACTTGTTCGGATCGATTTTGATCAGCCCGACTGAAGCAATGTACTGAGAGGCGGCTTCGATCGGATTGATGCCGAGATGCGGTCTTGCGGCATGAGCCTGTTTGCCGTCAATGCGAACTTCAACGGTTGCACAGGCAACATGATTCACGGACGCACAGTATTTTCCGAACGGAAGGTCCTGAACGGGACGGATGTGAGAACCAACAACGATATCAACGCCGTCTAGGACGCCGTCTTTGATCATGGCGAGCGCGCCTTGGAGGCTTTCTTCAGCCGGCTGAAACGCCAGACGAATTTTTCCCTTTTTAAGGTTTTTGCGGATTTCTGGAGCTGCAGCAAGAAGAATTGCCGCATGAGCATCATGGCCGCAGGCGTGAATGGCCTCTATTCTTTCAGAATCGTTGGGATCTGCATAGGGCAAAGCATCGATGTCGGCGCGAAGCATGACCGTGGGACCAGCAACGCCGCTGTCAATATCAACAACTAGGCCATGACCGCCCACGCCTGAGCGGACGTTAAAACCCATTTCTTCGAGTTTGTTTTGGATGTATTGAGCAGTTTTGATTTCCTGGCCGGAAAGTTCTGCCAGTTTGTGCAGTTCAGTTCTGTACTGGATGGCTTCTTGGAATGACATATTTGGAACAACAAGTAGCGACCGGCCGGTCTCGTTTCGAGCCTAATCCTCCGATCGTTCGTCGTCTCAAGAAGAGACGCGCAGATTTTAGGATAGGACCTATCCTTTGACAATCCGGCTTGGTAGAAATCAGAGTCTTCCAAGAAGCGTTCGTGCGATTAGGCAGCAGAATCCTTTACTTCTGTCAGGTGCTGATGCTGAAATTTGTCGAAGAATTTCAGAGGGATGATAGTGAAGATGATCAAGCCTCCCGCGAGGAACCCAACGTATCCGAGGGATGCCGCAAGGCCTTCATTGATGATTTCTTCCGGCGGAATAAAACCGCAGAGCAGCGCAATTAAAGAGGTACAGAAGGCCACGCCCGACATTAAGATCATTCCTACCTTTCCGCCCGGAACTTTGTATTCTCCCGGGCTGTCAGGGTTTTCAATTTTGAGACGAATTGCCGCGGCAAACATCAGTAGGTACATGATCATGTAAAGCTGAGAGCACAAAGCAAGGAACAGCCAGAAGGCATCCGACACGCTGGGCATGATGAGCACACTCAGGCTCAGGAAAGACGCTAGGGAGGCCTGCAGAATAAAAATTCTTGTCTGCATGCCGTAACTGTTTCGGTATTGCCAATACTGCGGAAGATAGCCTTCTTTAGCAACTTCGAGCAAACCGCGGGAAGGACCGTTCATCCATGTCACGACAGATGCTAAAGCGCCGTAGGCTAAAAGACAGGCGAGAATCGGTGTGAGCCAGCCGACTCCGAGGGCATTCAGCATCAATTCAAAACTTTGGCAGACACCTGCGGACTTAGACAGATCGCCGATCGGAACAACAAGAGAAATCGAGAGCGCACCTAAGACGGAGAGGATCAAAATAATGGCCGTTGCCAGGTAAATGGATTTAGGGAAAGATGAGCGCGGATTCTTCATCGAGGTGACATGCACGGAGCTCATTTCCATACCGGCGAGCGACACCATCATGCCGGCAAGCAGCATCCATTGTCTTGCAGTGGACAGGTCAGGAATAAGCGCTTTTCCGCCGTCCAAATTGATTTGAACCGGTTTGCCGAGCCAAACATAGGTGAGCGCACAGACAATCAGAAAAAAGCCGGGAATAATGGTTCCGACAACCACACCGGAATTTGATAAGAAAACCGATAACCGCATGCCGCGGAAGTTTAGAAAGGTGGAGAGCCACAGCAAAAAGATGGCCGTAAAGAAGATGTACCACCGATTTGAGGCTAACTCGGGATTAAAAATGTATGCGATGCAGGTGGCGACAAAGGTGACCGCGGCCGGATACCACGGCATGTTTTGGAACCATTCCATAAAGATCGCGAGGAACCCGAGCTTGGGGCCGAACGCTTCTTTGACCCAAATAAAGACGCCGCCGCGCTGAGGATAAGTACTGGCAAGTTCTGCGGATACTAAGGCAGAGGGAATGAAGAAACAGGCAGCTGCGGCTGAGAGGAAGAAAATAATGTTCCAGCCGTATTCAGCCATACTCGGCAGATTTCTCAGCGAGAAAACAGAGCACACAGTGAGCATGGCCATGCCTTTAATGCTCATGGTGAAGGCAGAATTCGGCGCTTCTTTATCTTCCATAACTATCCTTCCGGGAACTTTCGCAAATCGATCTGAAGGAGAACTGCGTGCTGCCGGAGAACTCGTCGGGCGATCGATGGGTTATAACCGCTCAATATATTGAGAATTGTGGAAGGATAATCGAGCTTTGACGCAAAATAGGGATGGGGTTGGCCCTGTCGGCTTATTCACTTACGTTCCGTTGCAACTTCGGAAGTTTTTGTTGTGTCTATCCAACAGTGCGCCTTGAGCAGTCGCTAAAAGGTAGATTTTCGATATCGGTGCCGAGTTCGTGTGCGAGCAGATATTTTTTGACATCAAAACCGCCGCCGTAACCGGTGAGTGACTTATCTTTGCCGATGACGCGGTGGCAGGGAACGATGATGGAGAAAGGATTATCTCCGACGGCAACACCGACTGCTCGAGCGGCTTTTGGAGTTCCGGCTTCTTGAGCGAGCTCCCCGTAAGTGATCGTCTCGCCGTATGGAATTTCCAGCAAGAGCTGCCAAACGCGTTTTTGGAAATCCGTGCCGAGGAAAAGGAGATCAAAGTCCGGAGGTTCTTTGCTGCCCTCGAAATACGCATCGAGCCAATCGGAAGCCGCTTCGATAACTTTCGATGTGCTTTTGACCACAGATGCCTTGGTGTACTTTTGCAGGCGGTTCATGATGGTGGAGTGGTGCCAGCCGTCAATCCAATCTGCAACGACCAAACGCTTATTCCATGAACCGAGTGTCAGCGCCCCTCCACAAGGAAGCCTCTTTTCTGAGATGTAGATCGGTTCGATCGCTTCGGAAGTCGTAATTTGTGGTCTTTTTCTCATTTTTTCTATTGGGAGGATGGTGAATTTGTTTTTGGGAAGATTTTAGGAACAAACGGACTGCGAAGAGGCAGCCCGTTAGCGCGTTAGAAAGAGATTACTCAGGTCAAAGAATAATGCGGTGAGGGATGATTTCTTTCATCAAAAGCGTGGTCTCAACCTTCTTAATATTAGGCAGCGAAGAGAGCTGCGTGTCGTAGGCTTCCTGATAGGCGGTCAAATCCGGAGTGGCGACCAGAAGGACGTAGTCCTGCTCGCCGAAGATCCGATGCGCTTCGATGATGCAGGAAATTTTTTCCAGGGCTTTTTCAAATTCTGTGATTTTTTCACCGGCAGCTTGCGACAAGGTGATGAATACCAGTGCCTGGAAACCCATGCCGACAAGCTTGGGATTGACAACGGCTTGATAGCTTTCAATGACGCCGGATTCCTCAAGATTCTTAACTCTTCGCTGGCAGGAAGATACGCTGAGATTGGTCTTTTTTGAAAGTTCAGAAAGTTGGATTTTTCCATTCTCTAAAAGAACGGAAAGAATCTCTTTGTCGTATTTATCCATGGACCGGTCTCACCATAAAAGAAGTTGACCAAATTCTAGCAATCTTATGCTGAAAGGAAGTAGTCAATGTGCACAAAATGCAACTTCCTCCTGACAAAACTGCTTATTAATGTTCGCTCTTAAGGCCTGCGCCGCAAAGAGAGAGGAGGGCGTCCTCGGTCGGACCGAATTTTTCGCAGTAGCGATAGTAGGCGGCAAGCGCGGCGGCTGTGGTGTGTTCAACATAGAAACCGCGTTTTGCCATTTCCTCGCGGCACGGAAGAATTCTGTCTTCCGGAGCGGTGATTACATTGACGTTGTGGCGGCGGATCATGTCGAGTACTTCATCTGCGCGAGCCGGTTTGCCGATCGCAATGCCTTCTGCCAATGTTGGTTTCGGTGTGACTTCGACTAAAGAAGAAGACCCCTGTTCTTCGGTTTCATAGAACGGAGCGCAGTTTTCGCTTTGAACAGCGATGAGCTGCGGGAATTCGTCGATAACTCCGGAACGCATGAGATGCTCTAAAGCGAGGACGGCGCCAATGAAGAGCGTTCCGTTGCCGAGTTCAATGAAGATATGACGAGGGATTCTTTTGAGCTGCTCAAAGGTTTCATAAATATAGGCTTTTGTGCCTTCGTAGAAGTAAGGGTTGTAAACGTGGTTGGCGTAGTAAGCCCCTTCTTCTTTGACCTTAGAGCGGCAGACTTCGGCGCAATGGTCTCTAGTTCCGGGGACGACAACCGCTTTGGCTCCGAAGCCTTCAATCATGGCGATCTTATTCGGGCTGGTGCCTTCGGGAACGTAAATTTCGCAGGCGATACCGCTTCTGGCGCAGTAGGCGGCAACAGCCACGCCGGCGTTGCCGCTGGAGTCCTGAACGCATTTTTTAACGCCGATGGCTTTCATATGGCTTACCAAGGTAGCTGCTCCGCGGTCCTTAAAGGAGAGCGTCGGCATCATGAAATCCATCTTGAGGAAGACGCTTCCGTCATAGGAAACGATGGGCGTCATGCCTTCTCCCATGGAAACTCGGCGCCAAACATCACCGTCCAAATTCATAAAAGCGTGGTAACGGAATTGAGACCAAACCGATTTATCAATTAAGGATTCCTGCCAAAGAGGAAGGTGATCCTGAGGAAGGGAAAACAGGCCGCCGCATTCGCAGGCGTTGTGAAAGGTTGAAGTGGGTGTTTCTTTGCCGCAGCTCGTGCAGATGTAGCTCATTGGGACTCCGAAAATAATTAATTATGTAAAAAAGACCACAACCTTGAAAGTATACCGAGAATCAACGTTAAGGAAGGGTGTGCGCCTGATCAAGGAGGAAAAAGGACGCGATAGTTTGGATGGCAACTATGAGAAAAAGACCACAAAATTTTCTCTGCTTTTGCTGAAGGTGCCAGAGGTTGTGAGCCCCGTTGCTTTGCTCATTTTGCGTGCTTAGGGTTCAAAAAAATCTTCCGTAAACAAGAATAATTCTCATTTCAAACAAAAGCGAAGGTTACTTATCATGGGTGAAAACAACAAGGTATTGCTTGGTGTCCTCGGCGGCGTCTTACTCGGTGCTTTTGGTGCTGCTGTCGCCAAACGCGGAAATCTTCGTCCTCATGCCGCCAAAGTCCTTTCGTACGGATACGACATTAAGGATGCAATCATTGAGCAGGCTAAAACGCTCAAAGAAACATGTGAAGATTTAGCTGCCGAAGCCAAAGAAAAATACGAAGATCGTAAAGCCGAAGAACAGAAACCGGCTGTGACGCCCGCTCCGACTGTTGTCCCTGAAGATTCGAAAAAAGAATAAGTCGGACTTTCTGATATTAGTTTCAGAAATTTAGCTGTCGAGGTAGGTATGGATTTTCGAGTGGTATCGAAAACGCGCCATCGTGCGCGTTTTCGCTCTGATTTCAAAGTCAGCTTCATTGAAAGCAGCGAAAAAGCAAAGGCGAGTATCGAGGGTCAGGCCGTTCGTCTTGCCGACCGAATCGTCCCGTACAGCTTTTTATTAGCAGGTGTTGTGGGCTTGGCTACCCGGAACTTGGCAAAAGTAGCCGCTGTTTTAATGGTTGACTATTCCTGCGCTTTAAAGCTTGCGACACCGATCGCATTTTTAAGTGCGATGAAGGAAGCTGTTAACCACAAGATCCTTATTAAAGGCGGTAAATATTTGGAGGCGTTAGCCAAAGTTGATACCGTCGTTTTTGATAAGACCGGCACGTTAACTGTTTCCTCGCCAAAGGTTGCAGAGGTCCTTTCGTTGGATCCTGATTGGACGGAAGACGAGGTTCTGAAGATTTCTGCTTGTTTGGAAGAACATTTCCCGCATCCGGTTGCCCGCGCTGTGGTCAAAGCCGCAGAGCAAAAGAATTTGGCGCATGAAGAAGAGCATGCAGAGGTTGAATATATTGTCGGCCACGGTATTGCCTCGAAATTACGCGGTCAGCATTTGGTGATCGGTTCCCGTCATTTCGTAGAAGAAGATGAAGGCGTGTCATGTGCTTTTGCGCAAAACCAAATTGAAGCCATTGCGTCCAAAGGTCATTCTGTTCTCTATCTGGCGGTGGGCCAGAAGCTCATAGGCTTGATCGGCATTGAAGATCCTTTGAGAGACGAATCGAAGTATGTCATAGCTCGCCTTCGCCAAATGGGCATTCCGCACATTGTGATGATCACCAGTGACGGAGAAAAAACCGCGGCCAATGTGGCGGCCCGTCTCGGAATTACCGAGTTCTACTCTCAAGTGCTTCCTGACGGAAAGTCCGCCATTGTGTCGCGTTTAGAAAAAGAGGGCAGGCGCGTTTTGATGATCGGTGACGGCATCAACGACACGCCTGCGCTGTCTGCTGCTTCGGTCGGCGTCTCGTTGTCCGACGGCGCCGATCTTGCAAAGGAAGTCGCCTCCGTTGTTCTATTAGGTTCTGATTTAACGCATTTGCCGCTGGCGCTGGAGCTCGGAAGAAGAACCTACGCAAGAATCAAAACGAATTTCAGAACTACGATCGGACTGAATACAGTGTATTTAGTCGGAGGGCTGGCCGGATTGATTATGCCGGCGACCGGAGCCGTTCTGCATAATGCGACAACGCTCGGCGTGGCCTGGAACGCTCAGCGCGCCAAGCTTCCAGGCGACACATCCGACTATGTACCTTTCCTCCTGGAGTTTGCGCAATGACTTTCTTAGATCAATACATCGTTAGCCGTACAAAAAGTCGGATGCGGGTGCGGATTCCTCAGCTAAAAAGCAATGAGACTGCGGTAAAAATTTTCGACGAAGTTAGAAATGTCGCAGGAATCGAAACGGCAGATATCAACGAAACAACGGGTTCTTTGCTCATTCGATTTGTGCCGGAGCTTTTTGACGAGCAGCAGCTTGAAAAGATCTTGCAGCACAACCTGGAAGGGCTCCCCGTCAGCAGTCGGTGCGCTCCCGAGAAAATTCTGAGAAGCAAGGAGCTTCGCAGGGTGGAGAACGGCAGCATGATGCTCTTTGGCGGAGCCACCCTTGCATCAATCTTGCTGAAAAACTGGAAACTCCATACATATGCGGGAATCGCGTACACCGTGTTCACGCTTTTGCATATGTATCGGTACCGAAAGACTTTGACGAGATAACGCAGGGCCTCCAAGATTCGGAGGCTTTTTTCTTATCACTTCTATAGTCGTTACATAAATTTCCTCACGTATTAAAGGGATGAGGCAAAAAACGTTGCGTCCACAACACGACAGTGAGGTCTTAGGGGCTATTTTTTTCTAAGATGTTTTCCTTATTGCATACGGCGATTTTTAGTCCCGTATCGCCTTTATGAAGCCCCCTTTGTTGCACATTTATACATCCATAAGGGTTGGTATTTACTTGTCTTGCCTGACAACTTCTTCTGGTTATTAGCGAACAGATCTCAAGGACGCCAGGACATTTTGAAAATTTTGCATCACAGCTGCCGGATTCCCCGAATTGAATAAAACAGCAAAGACTACCCCTAAAGGATTAGTCCGTTCAGTCTAAAAACAGGGGTTACCCTTAGTATGAATATCTTATTTGTGCCTTTCTAACCTTAAATTAACCTGAAGGTGGGGAAAGGTATTGCCTTTGCATTCCTTGTTCCCATTTCACACCTACCGAGGCCTAGATATTCGGAGCAATTTAATTATTCGAAAAACCTCTGCCTCACCTGGAGAAGATATGTTACGAGAGACACGAAAAACAGCGATAGGCTTAGGCCTTGCAGCTGCTATGGCGACATCATGTGTCTATGCAGCGGACGGTCAGCCCCTTCCGACACCTAAGGTTAATGAGATTACCCAGAAAGTATGGGCCAATCCTGACCTGACGGAACCGACCAAGGGCATCCGCACCCTGCAGGACTACATCGTCCAAGAAAAAGAACTTTGGGACTTTTTATTCCAGAATCATCCCATCTTTGCTACTTACGGAAAAGACGGACGAGTGATCGGTACACCGGTTATCTCTACCCGCGGCTCTGAATACCTTGGTGAAGGCAATGCTCAGAAGTACTCCGCTCATCAGGACGGCAACCGTCCGATGGCCTCTCAATACCGTTTGGGCCAGCGCTCCATTCTTGACTTCCCCAATAAGTTTGTGGGACCGGAAAAATGCGGCGAATGCCACGCGATTCAGTACGAACAGTGGAAGCGTTCCCGTCATGCTAAGACGGTTCGTTTCCCTGGCGAACATCCTGAAGTCGATAACGACCTGAAGAAGAAACTGTACGGTTCTGAGGCCTCTATTCTTCCTGACGGTATTACGGCTGACGTGATTTACGCCACCATCGGTACACCGCGTACCAAATACGGCTACATCGACGGATGGCTCGTTCGCGGTTCCTACCACGTTCGTGACGGCTTGCTCAAAGACGGCACCGGTAAGGTTGTTGCCGGCGGCAACCAGTTCTCCCGCGGCTGGGCAGAATGGCTGACACCTGAAAAAGCGAAAGAAATTCAGAAATTGATCCCTGACTTCCCGACAGAACTCAGCCAGTTCGGACCTTCCGCCTCCCACCAGTGGGGTATGACATCCTACGGTTCTACTTATGAAGGCAAACTTCTGTTCCAGGCTGCTTCCTCTTACTGCGAAGTCTGTCACGCCTTCAAGTTTGACTTTAAGGATAAGAAGGAATTCTTCGCTGCTCTGGGCAACCCGAAAGAACTCCAGAAACACACAATCTCCCGCGGTATCGCTTGTGAAGAATGCCATGGTGAAGGCGGACACTTGGTTGGCAACACCAACAACATGAGCACAAACTGCGACCGCTGCCATCAGCGCTTGAACTTTATCGAAGACGAAGTTGATCGTCCCGATGCTAAGGGTAAGCTTGAAAAGGCATTCAACGCTAAGACGAAGTCTTCTTGCCCGTCCTGCGGTACAGAAGGCGCTCAGCTCTTCATGTCGAAGCACTATGAAAAGGGTATGCGCTGCGTTACCTGCCACGACCCGCATGAAGTTACCAGCAACGACTGGACTTCCGGAGTAACACGTCCCGCAATTCGTAAGAACTGCCAAGACTGCCATACGACACAGGCTCAGATGGTTGCGAATGCCGACACCCACAGCAAGGTCGACTGCATCGCCTGCCATATGCCGTTCACGATGAGCTGCGAAAACTTCACAGCTATTCAGCGTCCTGACATGGCCGGTTTTGACGCCGTCCGTCGTTCTCACCTCTTCAAGATCATGGTCGATCCTGACAAGAAGATGATGAACCCGGGTCCGGGTCAGTCTCGTGCTTCCAACTCTAAGGGCTGGAGAATCTCCAGAGACGAAGAAGGTCACGGTTACGTTGACTTAATGTGGAGCTGCGCACGTACATCCATCGCCGACTTTACGGTTGTCGAAGGCAAAGGCTGCCACAGCCCGTTCCAGTCTGAACTCGATCAGGGCCTGATCTATCAGGACCAGAAAGAGATCTACGGCGAAGTCATGAAGTGGCAGAACCCGATTAAGGAAGGCCACCAGAAGAACGTCGAAGCTCTGACTCGTATCAACAAGCTGCTTGAAGTCACCAAACTCACGCCTGAACAGAGAACGGAAGCCATGCTTCTTATCGACAAGGCCGGCGAAATCATCAAACAGGTCCAGGACGACGGTTCTTGGGGTGTGCATGCCTTCAACTACACGAAACAGCGTGTTGAGACGGCACAAGCCTACCTGACCAAGGCTCAGTCCATTATCGATCAGGGCGGTTACAAGGCTGTAAAAGCAACGAAGTAACCACAAAGATTAGTGTCACGTAAACTTCGGGTCTTCGGGCCCGAAGTGAAAGCAGAGAAGTAAGAATGAAAAGCAAAATACTCCAAGCCGCGATGATTTCGTTTCTGTGTCTTTACCCGCAAATCAACTTTGCGGGCGGAGGCGGAGAACCGGTCGAAGCGCCTGTCTATGACGAACTCCTAAACCAGATCTCTATGCGCGAAGCTGAGATGCTCTGGCAAGCCGGAATTCCTTTCTACGACGTGAATACGCTTGAAGTATGGACTCAGGGCTACATCCCGGGCGCTAAGTTCTTCAACGTCCGAAACTGGAAAAAACTTCTTCCCGAAAACAAAGACCAAACGATGGTGTTCTACTGCGTGAACAAACTTTGCACGGCTAGCGAAATGGCTGCCCGCGAAGTCATGAAGCTTGGTTACACCGACGTGCGTCAGATGCCGGACGGCATTGAGGGCTGGAAGCTTTCCGGACGCAAGGTTGAAAGACCTTAAAGAAATTTCATTCCGTTTGAATCAAATCAACCCCATTTAAAAGTATCACTATGTCGATTCTCAAAAAAACTATGTTGTCAGTCGCGTTGACCTTCGTTTTCGTCGGTTCAGCCCTTGCACAGGACATGACACCGGAGGCCAAAGAGTCTTACAGCTTAGGAGCTTCGCTTGGAAATTATCTTTCCTCTCAGGCCTTCAAACAGTCTGAGCTTGGCGCACCCGTTAACATGGACCTGGTTGTGGAGGGCTTAATGGATGCTCTGAAGAATAAGAGCAAGTTAAGCGAGGAAGAAATCGTGACTTCGCTCAACACCAGAGCTGAAAAGCTGAACCAGCTCCATGAGGCAAAGGTCAAGGAAGTCAAGGAAAAGAATCGAGCCGAAAGTCTTGCTTACCTTGAGAAAAACAAAAAGAAGAAGGGCGTTAAGGTCCTGGCTTCCGGAGTTCAGTATGAAGAGCTGAAAGCCGGTACCGGTCCCTCCCCGAAAGAAGAAGACGTAGTGACGATGGTTTACGTCGGAAAACTGGTTAACGGCACGCCTTTTACGAATGCAGAAGGAACACCTGCTGAAGAAAAAGACGTCGTCATGACCCTGATTCCCGGCTTTAAGGAAGGTTTGTCTCAGATGAAAGAGGGCGGCAAGGCCGTTTTCGTTATCCCGGCTGATAAGGGTTACGGTGAAAACGGAGCCGGTCCGGTTCCGCCCGAATCTGCTCTCATTTTTGAAGTGACACTCAAAAAAGTTGAAAAACCGGGTGCTAACAAAGAATCTAACCAGGCAATGCCGGCAGGACATCCTCCGATGAACGGAAGTCGTCCTAAAATGGCGTGGCCTCACAGTTAATTCTTAAGCAAAGGGAGTTTTAATGATGATCGGATTGGCTGCATCCATCGCTATCGTGGTTTTCTTAGTGTGTATCGTTTTTATCGTTTACGCATTGAGAAGCCGTGCAGCACGCAGCCACATCTCAATCCTTTCACTGATTATTCTTCTTCTCATCGGTTCGTCGTTGGGTGTGTACGCTTCTGTGGGCCGCTTTTCCGATTGGGAAAGGGCTCAGGTGGACAACACCAAAGATCATCGTCTCGCGGCCAAGATCACTCAGGCCCGCAGAGTTGCGATGAATAAACCTCGCAGTGTGGAAGCCCGCAGAGATCTTGCCGGACTTTACATGCAGGGAGGGCTCTTTGGCGAGAGCGCAAAAACATTGGATGAAGCTTTAACAATTACCGGACCGAATGCCGGATTGTATGGAGACAAGGCCAGGGCGCTCTATTACCGAGATCATCGTCAGATGACACCGGAAGTGAAGCTCACGCTTGAAAAAGCGTTAAGTCTGAATCCGGCGGAAGCCTCTTCAAGAATGCTGCTTGCGGAACACGCCTTTAGGAATAAAGACTACGCAGCGGCGATCAGTGAATGGGAAACAATCATTAAAGCGCACAGTGCTCCGGAGCGCGAAACGGCAATCCAGCGTGCGATTGCTAACGCTCGGGAGAAGTTAGCCCAGTCAAAATAAATTAGCGACAGACGAATTAGTCTGTTTTGGAGAATCACCGTGAGTGCAAACATCGACAGAAGAACATTTCTAGCCGGTACAACCGCGGGTTCCTTAGTTTTGTTATCGCTCGGAGGCTGCAATAAGCCCGACGAGAACAAAGGCGCAATAAAAACGAGCGCAGGATCTGATTCTGGCCAAGCTAAGCCGCATTACGCGATGGTCTTTGACCAAAACAAGTGTATCGGCTGCGGCTTGTGCAAAGAAGCCTGCAACGAAACCAACAAATTGCCCAAGGGAGTTTCGCGCTTAGTGCTCGAACGTCAGACGACTCATGTTCCGGGAACTGCGTGTCCGATTTGCGGAAAACTCGAAGGCTGCGACTGCGAGCGCGTATACGTTCGTGTCTCTTGTCAGCAGTGCCAGGACGCCCCGTGCGTTCGTGTCTGCCCGACAGGTGCAGCACATCGAGACCCGAAGACCGGTATCGTGACGATGGATCCGGACCGCTGCGTCGGCTGCAAGTACTGCATTGCCGCTTGTCCTTACAACGTTCGATACATCAACTCGGAAACAAAAGTGGCGGACAACTGCGACTTTTGCCTGAAGACCAAATTAGCAAACGGAGAAGAACCCGCCTGCGTACAAGCCTGCCGGCACGGCGCCTTGTATTTCGGCGACGTCAATGATCCGCAAAGCATCATCAGCCGTCTGCTTCGTGTCAAAGACACGGTTCGTATCCGTCCGCATTTGGGTACGGAGCCTAGCCTCAGATACGTCACCGTTCAGAAAGAAGGAGTCTGATCATGTTGGACTTTACTATTGGTCTTACCGAGGGTGTTGCCTGGCCTTGGCCGATTGCCGTGTATCTGTTCTTAGCCGGTATTTCCGGGGGTGCGGTTGCCGTTGCGATCTGTGTGAACCTTTTCAGAGGCGTTCACCTCAACACACCCATCATGAAGGCGGCGAGTTTGATCGGTTTTATTACGATCGTTCTCGGCATGATCTGCTTGGTGCTGGACCTGACCAATCCGCTCTTCTTCTGGCGAATTCTGGTTTATTACAACCCGACTTCCGTCATGAGCATCGGCGTGATGGCGCTTCTGTTCTATATCCCGCTCGTTTTTGTGCTGATGTGCGTTGCGCTTCAGCAGGAAATTACGTCCGTGAGCTGGCTCAAGTGGCTTGACCCGATCATCAGCTTCTTTGCCAAATTCAGAGTGGCTTTGGACTGGATCGTTCTTATCCTTGCGATTGCGATCTGTGCCTACACCGGCTTCCTGATTTCGGCTCTGATTCGCTTCCCGCTGATCAACACCGCTGTCCTTCCGGCCTTGTTCGTCGCCTCTGGTTTCTCTGCCGGCTGTGCAGCGACAAAAGTTTTGGCCGCTTGGCTCTTCGGTGCCGATCGTCACGGCTCCGATCTGCATGTTCTTCATGCGGCTGAATGGCCGATCATGGCGGTTGAAGCTCTCTGCCTGCTGATGATCATCATCGCTTTGGTCAGCGGAAACGCCGCTGCTCAGGCTGCCTTTGCTGCCTTTACAAGCGGAATGTGGGCTCAGGTTTTCTGGGTCGGTGCAGTCGGTATCGGTTTCCTGATTCCGCTGGCGCTGAGCTTCTTCGGAAGCAAGGCATTCCGTACCGGAGCAACTGCTTTTTATACCTCCGGACTGGCTGCTATTTGCGGAATGATGTGCCTGCGTTTATTCATTATTTACGCCGGCCAGATCAACTCCATCTAAATAGAAACAGTGCTCCGAGAGTTTGCTTTCGGGGCACTTTTCTTATCTCCTTAGACCGGTAGAAAACCGGCCACTTTAATCTTTAGGAATCCTCCGCTATGGAAAAGTTAATTCAAGTCTTCTGTACAGTCGCAGCTGCCGCTCTCCTTGCCGGATGCAGCGGAAAAAGTGAAGATAAAATCCCGGGCCCGGTAGCTTTTGATAAACACGATCGCTGCCATATTTGCGGCATGGTTATTTTGAACTATCCCGGAGCAAAAGCTCAGGTTTTTGTAAAGGGAGAAAAAGAGCCCCTGAAGTTTTGTTCCGTCAAAGACGGATTTGTCTATGTTCTGCAGCCTGAGAATGCAAAACGAACTGTGGCTTTCTGGGTTTCCGACTTCGGCAATAAGAAAGATATCCCGCTGCATGAAAAGATGCTCTCGGCACAAAAAGCTTTCTTTAACGCCGGATCTGACGTTCGCGGTGCGATGGGCAAATCGATTCTTCCTTTCGCGACCAAGGGAGACGTCGAAGCCTTTACAAAAGAGCACGGCGGAACAATTGTGAACTATTCCGAAGTGAACCTTGGGCTTTTGAAATCGCTTAAAGGCCACTGAGCATGAGAAAAGTGCCTCTTCTGTTTCTTTTATTTTTTCCGCTCTTCTGTAGCGCGGCGCATTGGGACGTATCGACGTCTCAGGAGCTTCACGATGCGCTCTCAAAGGCGGCAGCTGGGGACGAAATTGTGATTTCTCCGGGAACCTATGAAGGCACTTTTTCAATTCCTACCAGTCTTTCTCTTCGAGGAAGCAAAGATTCGATCATCGACGCCGCCGGAAAAGGATCCTGCCTAGAGATCAAGGCTTCCGGAATAAAGGTTTCAGGCTTAACGCTTAAAAATTACGGTGCAGATCTTTATGAACGAAACAGCGGCGTTTTAATCAACGAAGGCATTGAAGATATCCTTTTAAAGGATCTCAAAATCGAAGGTGCCGGATTCGGAATTCGAGCCGACAAATCCGAAAAAATTCATATTGAGGGCTGCGAAATTCGCGGCAATAAAAGAAAACACGTTTTAGACCGAGGGGATGGTGTCTATTTCAATTATGTGAAGAACGCTGTACTGCAAAACAACAAAGTTCGGTACACCAGAGACGGGTTTTATTTCGAAAATACCGATCGAACACAAAGCAGCGGAAATTACTTTGCGGCTCTCCAATACGGTATCCATTACATGTACACACGAGGCGATTCCGCCTGGAACAACGAAGCAGAAGCCTGTATCGGCGGCTATGCGCTGATGAGTTCTGAAAAAATCCGCCTGTTCGACAACCTCTCCAAGCGTACGGTCGAATTTGGCGTCCTGCTTAACGAAACAGATGCCTCTGAAGTATCAAACAATCGCGTTGAGCGTGTTAAAAATCCGCGAGGCAAACCTTCCTTAGACACTGAAGGGAAAGGCATTTTTATATACGGCGGCGGTATCAATACTGTTGAAGGCAACAGCTTTGAAGGGTGCGACATCGGTGCAGGCGTGGCCATGGGTGGAGAAGGAACCGTTCTCCATAACAATCGTTTTGTCGGCAATCGTTTGCAGGTCAGATATATCGGTTCTTCTTTTGTGGAGTGGAGCAGGGAAGGAGTCGGAAATTATTGGAGCAACTACCAGGGCTGGGATTTGAATCAAGACGGTGTGGGAGATGTTCCGTATCAGCCGAATGACTCCTTGGACAGATTATTTTGGCTTTATCCGCAAAGCCGTTTCCTAATGGATAGTCCCCTTGTCGTTTTTCTGAGGTTTATTACCGCCCAGTTTCAGTTGGATAAGGGCAAGGGCATTGTCGATTCAACCCCAATCATGCACGATCCTATTTCGACGAAGAAAGGAACCATATGAATGCAGTCGAATGCCTGAATGTCTCGTTTAACCGAGGATCACGGATGGTCCTCGATGGCATTTCTTTATCTGTTGCACAAGGAGAATTCGTCGCATTGATCGGACACAACGGCGCGGGAAAATCTACGCTGATTAAGTTGTGTCTCGGCCTTATTACGCCGAAAAAGGGGAAAGTTAAGGTATTGGACGGAAAGCCCGGTACTTCTCCTGTCTCAGTCGGTTACCTGCCGGAGAACGTGAGTTTCTACGACGGAATGACGATCCGAGAAAATCTCAACTATTTTGCGGATCTTAAAAATATCTCGCGCCAAAGAGCCGATGAACTAATTGAATCACTGGGACTTTCAGCTGTAGCTGCACAAAAAGTCGGCCAGTGCTCTAAGGGGCAGAGACAGCGTTTAGGGCTGGCTCAGGCACTTTTAGCTAAGCCTAAACTGCTTTTCTTGGATGAACCGACGGTTGGATTGGATCCTACCGCGTCGGATTTTATGTATCAGGAGCTCTTAAAACTCAAAGAACGCGGCTGTACCGTGATTGTGTGCACCCATGAGCTTATGTTGGTTGAAGGATTTGCGGATCGAATTGTGATGCTCGTGGGAGGACATAAAGCGGCGGACGGAACGATTCGAAATTTGAGTGAAAAGATGGGACTCTCTTTTGAGTTGGTTTCTTCAGAGGCCTTGAATGCAGCTCGTCAGGATGAATTTCTTCGTTCTTCTGTCGTTGACGGGCGCCTTGTCTGTACGGGAACGGATCTCAGCCAAAAACTCACTTATTTGGAAAAGAAATACGGCATCACCGGGGTCGGCGTAAAGAATCCGTCTTTGATGGACATTTATAAAGCAGCGTTGAAGGAGCACCAAAAGTGAGAAGTTTTTTATCTTCTGTTCGGGTCGTTGCTGCAAAGGAATTCAGAGACTGCTGGAGAAATTTATGGCTGATCGTAGGATCCGCACTTTTTGCTTTTCTCTCTCTGGCAGTAGTCTTCGGAACGGCGGCAATCGGCGGCGATTTTTCTTTTCGCCCGTTGGAAGCTGTGATGACTTCGGTAGTCACACTCGGCGTGTTTTTGATTCCGCTAATTGCGGTTCTGATTTCTTATGACGCTTTTGTCGGAGAGCGGGAGCACGGAACGTTAATTCTTCTTTTAACTTATCCGCTCTCCCGAACGGCGCTTTTAACCGGCAAACTTCTCGGACAAGGCGTTGCACTCGGCGTTTGCCTGCTTCTTGGTTTTTCCGTATTGCCGCTCCTTACGGCATTAAATGTTCTACCCTACGACCTCACAAGACTTAGTCTTTTGACTGCGGCTCTGATTTTTTCAGGCTGGCTTTTAGGCTTGGTTTTTATCTTAATTTCTTTAACGGTCAGCTTGTTGGCGAAGAACAAGGCGCGGACTTTAGGCGTTCTGCTCTCTATTTGGCTGCTTTCAGTTATTTTTTACGATTTAGGGCTTTTGATCATCACGATTGCCTTTGAGCATCAGATCACAAACGAATTCCTGAACATCTGTTTGGCGGCTAATCCGGCGAGTGCCTTCCGTCTTTTTAACCAGCAACTGCTTGAAAATTCGAATATTCCCCTCCAAACTTCGTGGCTTGGGTTATATTTGTGCCTATGGTCGTCGGTCTTGTTCATTCTGGACCGTTTTATTTTGAATAAAAGAACTTTCTAATCAAAGTTTTTTAACGAAGGACGCTCTTCCGTGCAGGCAGAAATTAGTCATTTTGTTCTTATTGCCGCTGCGTTATGTGCAGTGTTTTTGTCTTTGCCGACCCTATTGGGGTCTAAAAGCAGAGCACCGCTTTTCGTTAATCTTTGGAAGCCGGCTTTAGGCATTACGTTCGCAGGGTTAACTTTTGCTCTGATCATGCTGATCTGGGCATTTTTAACTAATGATTTTTCGATTGCCTACGTTGCCAACAATTCCAATACAAAATTAGACCCGGTTTATAAAATTTCTGCAGTTTGGGGAAGTCACGAAGGCTCTATGCTTTTGTGGGTCTGGACGATTACCGTTTGGGCTTCTTTGTTTGCAGTTTTCTCACGAGACGACGAGCTGTTCAAGTCCAGAGTGCTGGGTATTTTGCTCGGCGTGACCGGTCTAATCTGCCTCTTCCTTATCTTTACTTCAAATCCTTTTGAACGGCTGCTTCCTTTAGTTCCTCCCGAAGGGAAAGACTTAAACCCGATTCTTCAGGATATCGGCATGATCCTGCATCCGCCGATGCTTTTCTTAGGTTATGCGGGTACGGTTTTGTGCTTTGCATTCGGCCTAGGCGCTTTGATGGAAGGGAAGGTGAGACCGGAATCGCTTCGCGGGCTTACCACGATTTCGGTGATTGCGTGGCTTTTCCTGACCGCCGGCAACGTTCTAGGTTCTTGGTGGGCCTATAACGAACTAGGCTGGGGCGGCTGGTGGTTCTGGGATCCGGTTGAGAACTCATCTTTTGTTCCCTGGCTTCTCATGACAGCCCAGCTCCATGCGTTGGTTCTTCTCAGATTCCGTGCCCACCTCACAAAGACGGTCTTGTTTTTCTGCATCGTTTCCTTTGCCCTTTGCTTACTCGGAACGTTCATTGTCCGTTCAGGCGTTATTCAATCGGTTCATGCTTTTGCGTCTGATCCGAACCGCGGAGCTTTCCTGCTCGTTATTTCTCTTTTAATGGTAGTGCCGGCGTTATTCCTATTTATGGTTCGGGCGCCTAAATTTGAGAGTGCAAAACAAATTTCCGGTATTGAAGATATTTCTTTGGTTTTGGCAGTGCTGCTTCTTGCTGTAACAGCTATCTGCGTTTTATTCGGTACCCTTTACCCGCTGGTCCATGAGGCGCTTGGGAAGGGTTCTCTTTCTGTCGGTGCGCCGTACTTCAACTCGATTTTCGCTCCGATGGCGATTTTGGCGGCACTGATGATCGGCTCCGTCCAAATGAGAAATTCGCCGATGTGGACTTGGGGTGCGGCTTTCTTCATTTCTGCCATCGCTGCAATTTATGTCGGCTTTTTCACGGAAGCAAAATCTTCTATTTACACGACTGCCGGTGTGTTTAGCGCGCTGTGGATTCTTTGCTCTTTCTTGGCGGCTCTGATTTCTAAGAAAAATAAGAACTTCTTTGCACTCGTTGCTCACTTGGGCATTGCCGTAAGCATTATCGGCGTGGTAGGAGACACCCAATATTCTCAGGAAGCTGTCGTAAGAATGGGGCCGGGACAAGGCCGTCCGCTAGGAGACGTTATCTTCGTGTATGAAGAAACCCGAAAGGTGGATACCAATTCTTTCTTTGCCGATGAAGGGAAGGTTCTTGTGCTCAATAAAAATGAAGACGTAATCGACGAGCTTCATCCTCAGCGCCAAACGTATAAATCCAACGGTATGGAAATGACGGCGGCCGGTATTTCACACGGCTTCTTCAGAGACTTTTATGTTTCGATGGGCAACCGGTTAAGCACGGATGAATTCTTAGTACGCCTCAGCATTCGTCCTTTGGTGAGCTGGATTTGGATCGGCGGCCTCTTCATGCTTCTATCCGCAGTTTTTGCCTCTGCCTGGCGCAGAAGAGAATGGGGCCAATCATGAGATTTGCGCTTAGATTACTTCTTTGCTTTTTTATTGCTTTCAGCGCGGCATCGACAGTTTTTGCTGCTCCTTCTATCCGTGATCAAGCGATAGAGATTTCGAAAGAATTGCGCGATCCCGGAGCAGTGAACCAGTCTCTATATGAATCGAACGCTCCCCAGTCCGCGGAGCTAAAGGCAAAGATTTATCAATTATTAGAAAACGGCCAAACGCGGGAAGACGTTTTGGATTACTTTGCCGCCCGCTACGGAAAGCAAATCCGATACGCTCCGCCGGTGGATCCTTGGACCGCTGCGCTTTGGGTTGTTCCCGCCGTACTTTTTGCCGGTTTGGTGCTGACAGCACTTTTCCTTATCCTCAGACGTAAAAAGGAGAAATCTTCATGAACTTCTCGTTCAAACTTTTAGTTGCCGCTGCCGTATTTGCGACATCTTTTACCGTCGGCGCTCAAACTATTTTTTCTACCAGCGGTTACAGCACCGGGGAAGCGCTTGAAAAGCCGATGGTCATGAAGCCTTTTGTGGAATTCTCCAAGGCTCGTCCTCTTCCCGCACTCAGAATTTTTACGCTTGAAGGTGAAAAGGTAGATTTATCCAAATATCAGGGGAAGCTCCTGATTTTGAATGTCTGGGGAACGTGGTGCACACCCTGCATTAGAGAAATTCCTCAGCTGATTGACCTGCAAAAACAGCTTAAGGGCTCAAACATTGAGATCGTCGGTGTCGCGGTTGATAAAAGCGTCGCAGGTATTCCTAAATTCCTGGCAAGACATAAGATGTCGGCATTTAATACTTGGTCTGATCCGACGGAATCTATTGAGGAGGTAATGCCCCTTGAAGTCGTTCCGACCAATTACATTATTGACGGAGCCGGCAATCTTGTCGGTTACCTGCCGGGTTATCTGCCGTGGGATGATAAGGACGTCATGCCCTTCTTGAAGAAATTGGCAGAAAAATACGCTAAGCCCAAAGCCAATTGATTCTGATTTTTTTAGCCGAAGCACAAAATGATGCTTCGGCATATGACTATTCCTCGCCTAACAGACAAGGGTTTTCTTGAATTTCAGCTAAGACAATTGTCTTATTTTTGTCTGATTTCCGGAAAATTAAAATTAAACATTCCGACTCCAATAAGGAGTGAAAGTTTATCCAACATGCTGATTTCTGACGGAATCTTCGGAACGAGAATTCAGGCTTCCTATTAAATCGGCGGCGAACGCTACGTAAATGAATTTTTGGGTAGAAATATTGAACCGATTCAAAATGAGGTGGTTTATCCTCGTTTTGTGCGGGTTTATTTCTGCTCTCTCACAGGCTTCCGAACTCAAGAGCCTCCTGCCGCCCGTGCGTCTTGCTGTCGTGAACTCTTTCGGCTCAAACCTTTCGGTTCGATACTTCAATGGGACGGTGAACGCCATTGCAAAAGCTGTCGCCCCGAGAAGGCTGGTTGTCCAATTTTATGATCAGGAAGTTTTCCTTGATGCCGCTCAGAATAAAGGCTTTGACCTGGCCATTGCCTCAAGCGGGCTTACAGCGCTCATGACGGATGCGAGCAGCGCAGCGGCGCTTCTGACAATCATTAACAGCCGAACGCCGGATCCAAATCATGCCAATGCCGGTGTCATTGTTGTTCGAAGTGATAGAGATGACATCAATTGTCTTGCAGACCTAAAAGGAAAGACAGTTGCCGTTTCCAGCACGAAAGCTTTTGCCGGATTCCTGGCGGTCATGGGAGAGATCCAGGCAGAAGGATTAAATCCGAATCGCCTGTTTAAGTCGGTGACGGCGACACATAAACCAATGACTGAATTGGTTAAGCAAGTCGTCAATAAAGAGGTCGATGTCGCTTTCATTGCAAGCTGCCTTCTCGAAAATATGGAAGCCGACGGTGTCATCCCTAAGGGTTGTCTTAAGGTCGTTAACGAGAAAAAAGACGCAAACTTTTACTGCAAGCATTCCACTAGACTTTATCCGGGCTGGATACTTTATGCGCAGCCTACGCTTGACTCCAAAACATTGAGAAACATCATGGAGGCTTTGCTTCAGCTTCCTCCCGGCAAGGAAGAGGGCTCTTACTGGACGGTGGCAACCGATTACGATCAAATGAATCTGCTTCTCCAGCGCATGGAAGTCAGATATTTGGAGGATAGAACAATCGGCTGGATGCTGAATTATTACCGCTGGTATTTCATTGTCGGATGCGGTGCGCTCCTGCTTATTATCCTTAATTGGGCTTATCTAGCCTTTGCTGTCAGACGCAAGACAGAACAGTTGCGTAAAAAGGTCGAAGAAAATCGCGAGTACGAACGTGAAAATCGCAAGATTACGGAGCGAATTGAAGCGTTAGAAAAAGCGAAATCCATCGGCATTATTTCCGCTATGGTTGCCCACGAACTCAAACAGCCGCTTGGTGCCATTAACAACTACTCAGAAGCGATTTTGAGGCAGCTTAAACGCGGAAAGAAACCTGCAGAAGAAATTCTGACAGAGGCACTTTCGGAAATTAAATCCGAAAGTCAAAGGGCTTCTGAAATCGTTGAGTTCGTACGCAATATCGGTCGCAAAGAGCCTCGCCAGAGAAAGCGCTTTAATTTGGAGTCGGCCGTTGAACATACGATAGAGCTAATGAAGCGCCTAGGCCGTCTTAACAGTAAATGTACGTTGACCGGTGCAGAAAATTTATTTGTTTACGCCGATCCGCTGAATGTTGATCTCGTTCTTATGAACCTTCTTAAGAATGCAGAAGAGGCGGTGAGAAATCAGCAGAATGCAGAAATTAAAGTAGAAATTAAAAATGCGGGGGCTGATGCTTTCGTGATCATTGAAGACAACGGTCCGGACATGACGGACGATCAGTTTGCCTCATTGCGGAATCTCGGACAATCCAGCAAAAAAGACGGATTGGGTCTGGGACTCGCAATTGTCAGAGAGCTTTTAGAGGCTAACGGAGGATCTTATAAACTTGTCAGGATTCCTTCAGGAGGACTTCGCTGTATTGCTTCTCTGCCTATAGCTTTGGAGGATAAAGATGGGCCTGGATAAACTTCAGGAAAAAGCGGTTGTTAGGATTATTGACGACGACGATTCAATGCGGAAATCGTGGCGCTTCTTAATCGAAGGGGAAGGGTGGACAACGAAGTGCTACTCCTCGGCGCTCCGATTTCTGGAAGAAGACGACCGTAATGAGCTTGGCTGTGTTGTGCTTGATGTTCGTATGCCGGATATGAGCGGAATCGAACTTCAGCGCGTGATGATGCTCCAGAAAAACGGCTTGCCCATTATCTTTGTTTCCGGTCACGGAGACATTGATATGGCTGTACAGGCCCTCAAAGACGGTGCAACAGACTTTCTGCCGAAGCCGGTCAGCGCCGATCGCCTTTTAACAGCCATTGAAAGAGCGGTGAGTAAGGACGTCGAGCGTCGCCAGCAGAATCAACTGACAGATGAATACCGACACGTTTTTGACACGCTTACGGCTCGGGAAAAGATGGTTGCTAAGAAAGTGGCGAGGGGATTGCTCAATAAGCAGATCGCTGACGAATTGCAGATCAGTGAAAAAACCGTACAGGTTCATCGCGGTGCAGTGTGCCGCAAACTCGGCGTGAAAAGCGCCGTCGGAGTTGCAAGCATCCTTAGTATTCTTCATGAAGAAGACTCTTCTTCTGAAGACATTCGATAAGCGGGATAGATGAAAAATCGCTGATTTTGACCTATTAAAGGAATAATAACTTTCATAGCTTTCGATTTAGTGGGTCAATAATTTTGTCGGTGCTGTACCATTTAGTACTTTTGAGTTAATCTATTCTGAGGTGTCTGAAGGCCATTGTGAGGAGGAGGAAACATGAAGGATCCATTCGGTTCTTCTTTGTTTGTTTCTTCTTCGAATGTGGAGATTAGGCCCTTACAGCGCGCATTCCACAAAACAACCGCTTCCTATAAATTTCTGTGGTTGCTGGTGATTTTGGATCTTGTGAAGGAGGCATCCCATGACGCTGGTCCTCTTAGACTTTCGATTTCAAGGATCTGTGCCAGGATGGTTGCGAAATCTTGGATTCCGACGCAGAGATTTAAATTGTCTTTCGGCCGATGGGATCAAATCACGACCATTATCGAATCGCTAAAAAATCCGGAGAATGATTTTCCTTTTGACCCGCGGTACAAAGAACCGGAAGCTTTACGTGTGTTGGAAGATTTTGCAATCGCACAGCCGGAAAAATTCAGGAAGATTATTTTTTCGCCCTTAGCCCGATACGTTCCTTATCGTTTTTTGAGCGTCTGGTTTCCTAAGGCAGTTGACTCTTACAAAGAAGCAATTGCATTCAATTCCAAAAAAAATCCCTACTATTTCCCCGAAAATAGCTTGAGTTTTATCGAGATGTCGGCAGAATGGCGGAAATACTTTTTGGAGAACTACGCGCTTCTCAAAGACTTTACGTATTGGAATTTTGCAGACTTCCTGCAAACACGAAATACAGCAGTCCCGGGCCTCGTTAAGAAGTTCGAGCTTCCCGAGAGCCGAATTAGTCTTGAAACTCAAAGAAAATTCTGGGCTCCTTTCCTAACATCTTCTCATTTGGCGAAGGATATTTACGGGAATCAGCTTGTTCCGAATAATTTTGCGCTGGATCACTTCTTGCCGTGGACTTTCGTGGTTCATAACCAGATCTGGAATTTGACGCCCATGGATCGCAGATTAAATTCCTCGAAGAACGATCAGATTCCTCAGGATACTTATATAGGGGCGCTTGCGCTACAGCATAAAAATCTGGTTCGGTACCATTTTTCCAAGGACAGAAAAGACTCAGAGGAGTTCTTTGCAGAGTACGAAAACTTCCTAGGCATAGAAATTGCTGATTTCCTTTCAGCCTCTGATGCTCAGGTAATAGAACTCTACCAAGAACATTTTGATCCGTTGCAACAAACCGCATTGAATATGGGCTTTCAGTTATGGCAGTGAATGTTAATGACCCGTGCTTGTTCTGCGAATTTTTCAAAAATAAGAAAATCGCGGCCGAAAATGATTTGGCTTTCGCCATTTTTGATGGCTTTCCCGTCAATCCTGGCCACGTCTTAGTTATTCCAAAGAGACACGTTGCAAATTACTTTGATTTGACGACTGACGAGGCTTTGGCAATCCAAGATCTTCTCCAAAGGATGAAAGCAGAAGTTGACACAAAATTCCATCCCGACGGTTACAACGTTGGCGTGAATGTCGGTGCAGACGCTGGTCAGTCAGTTTTTCATGTGCATGTTCACCTTATTCCTCGATATAAAGGAGATGTGAAGAACCCGAGGGGCGGCGTGCGGGGAGTTATTCCTTCAAGGCAAAGCTATTAAACTCGACTAAAGATAACTGATTGGAATAGCTGACACTTCACGATTAAGAGGAAAATCGTCCTGAACGAAGCAGACCAGAGCGCCTGTTCCTCTTATTTCTTCCGGAATTACCTCAAAATTTTTGACCATCGAAGGATGGGGTGCCCCCGTTTTCTTTATTTCAATTGGGTAGAGTTTTCCGTTCTCTTTGATCAAAAGATCTATCTCTTTTCCGTCTGAGTCTCTGAGGTAATAGAGCTGAGGTTCGATACCACGGTTTCTATAACTTTTGAGGATTTCAATGATGACAAAGTTTTCGAGCATCGGACCACTCATTGCTCCGGTCTCCAAGGCCTCTTTTGTCATCCATCTACTCAGGAATGCACAAACACCAGTATCAGTGAAGTAAACCTTGGGACTCTTGACCAGTCGTTTCAACCTATTATTGAAATAAGGAGGCAACAAGTAGACCAGACCTGAGGCTTCTAACACGGATAGCCAAGATTTGGCTGTTGGCTGTGAAATGCCCAGTTCCTTAGAAAGTGAATTGTAATTTAGTTGCTGACCTGTTCTAGCTGCTACTGCCCGAACGAATTTAACGAAATCTAATTCATCGTAAATGCCAGAAAGAGTTCGGACGTCACGCTGAAGATAAGTTTGGAAATAGGAATCGTAAAAAATCTGCCAGTCAGGATTTGAAGCCCACAATGCAGGGTACGAGCCTTTCCAAATATGCAAGAACACATCGTTGAATAAGACTTTTTCTCTTTGGCGACATTTTTGAAGGTATTCATTTGTTGGGATAAAAGGCTCCTGCCCTAACCAACCGTTGAGTTCGCGCTGAGAAAGTCCTAATAATTTCAAGATTCCTACTCTCCCAGCTAGGCTTTCTGAAATTCCATTCATTAGATGTAGCTGCTGAGAGCCGGTTAACCAATAATTGCCGTTTTCGTCTTTCCCGTCTACCCGTGTCTTTAATTCGGAAAATAATCCCGGAGCGTATTGCACCTCATCTATGAGCAATGGAGGCAAAAATCGTTCAAGAAATAAGTGTGGATCAGAAACTGCTAGCTCCCGAAGGCTCAAGGAGTCTAGAGAGACGACAGATCGAGTGGGGTCATTTTTTTCTAACAAAGTACTTTTACCCACTTGGCGAGGGCCCGTGAGCAGAAGTACCTTAAACTGACTAGATATTTTTTTTACTGTTTGTGAAGCGTCTCTCTCAAAAAACATCACTTTCCCCTATTTTCTCTCTCTTATTTTAAACAAAATCGTAATTTTCAAATTTGTATTTTGAAAATTACGAAATTCTATTAGGAAATACATGAGATTTTTCTAAAGTTTCTTTGAGTTTAGAAATTAGAGTCTATAAATTGGCTTTCTTTTGAGATAGCTAGTGTTTAAGCAATACAGAGTTGCTATTTAAAAATCGTATTCGCGTTTCCGTTTTTACTTCTTTTTTGTCCATAAAATAAAACCATTCGGTCTTCATTGAAGCTTTGAAAATGAACAGCACATTGAACCACACCGTTAAAGCTTCGCTTCACAACGAATGCTTTGTGCTGTCCAATCGAATGTGCCGAATGTGAGTCTGACTTTCCGCTAAGGAATGTCTTACTGACTTCTCTATTTGTCTTTCCCAAAATCTATCTTTAACTCGGGACAAGAGTAAGCATCCAAAAACCGCCCGCTTTTCAAGTCCCGACAAAATTAAACAACTAACTTTGTAATAGGTGAAAAGCATGCAACGTTTCCAATTTTTAAAACTGACTGCCGCAGCAGTGATTGCCGTTCCTCTCCTTCTTTCCGGATGTGGCGATAAAAAGACCGCCGAACTTAAAGTCGGTGCGACCGCAGGCCCTCACGCAGCGAATGTTCAAAAGGCCGCAGAAGTAGCTAAGAAACAAGGCTTAAACGTTAAGGTCATTGAATTTACGGACTACATTTCCCCGAACAAGAGCTTGGAAGAGGGTTCTTTAGATATCGCAATTTATCAGCACGAGCCGTTCCTCAACAATTTCAACAAGCAGCAGGGGACACACCTCAAAAATATCGGTGTAGCTGTTGTTCAGCCGATGGGTTTTTATTCAAAAAAAATTCACAGTCTGAAGGACATTCCTGACGGCGCAACGTTTGCGATCCCGAATGACCCGAGCAACGAAGGCCGCGGACTTCAGTTAATTGAAAAAGCCGGTTTAATTAAATTGCAGCCCGGAAAAGACGGCTCTGCAATTACGGTTGCCGACATCATCGACAATCCGAAGCATCTGAAATTTAAAGAACTCGAAGCCGCTCAGCTGCCTAGGAGTTTGTCCGACGTCGACATTGCTACGATTCCGATGAATTACGTTATCAGCGCAGGTCTTTCTCCGGAAAAAGACGGCTTCTACTACGAATCTAAAGAAGCACCTTATGCGCTGATCATTATTGCTGCAAGAGAAAACAATGCTAATAATGCAGACGTCCAGAAGTTTGTGAAGGCATTCCAATCTCCGGAAGTAGCTAAATTCATTAAGGAAGAATTTAAAGGTGCAGTAGTTCCGGCTTGGGAATGATACATAATAGGTAATTTCTTGATTGACGTCCTCCTCGTCATGAATGGCGAGGATTCCATACCACCTCTGTAGCGGCCGTAGCCTAGTGCTGCAGTGGGTCTCTTCGGGTTCCTGCTGACAGCGGCCTTACTGCACCACTCATTGCACAGGCTAACTGGGCCCGTCCGGACCTTAATACATTTATCGCTCCGACCTCATCTGCGTTGGAGCGGTAACCGCAGCCAATGCATGCAAAGGTCGCCTGCGATTTTCTATTCTCTGCCGAGACGAGTCCGCATCGCGGACAAGTTCGGCTCGTGCTTTTGGGATCTACTTTTATCAGCTTTCCTCCTCTCTGCTCTAATTTGTAGGAGAGCATCTGGAAAAAGCCGTACCATCCCTGATCCAAAATTGATCGATTCAGTCTGCTCTTCTGCTTGACGTTTTTGCCCGGGGATTCTTTTGTTCCGCTGGCAGAAGCGGACATGTTCGAGACTTTCAGATCCTCAACGTATACGATGCTGTGGTTTTTAGCTATCTTTGTCGAGGTCTTGTGAAGAAAATCTCTTCGGCTGTCGGCTATATAGCGGTGCAATCGAGCAATTTTGTGTTTTGTCTTTCTGCTGTTTCTGCTTCCCTTCTTCTGCCGCGCAAGTTTCCTTTGAAGCTTGGCAAGTTTTTCCTGCTCCTGCTTAAAAGCGTTTAGAGGTTCAACGAAGTCCCCGTTTGACAGAGTCGCAAAACGTTGACTCCCATGTCTATTCCTATTTCAGAAGGATTGGGAGCAGATGAGACGACTTCATACTCAGTCTGTATGCTGACATCCCATTTCTCCCCGCGCCGGCTGACAGTGACATTCTTAATGGTTCCGATGATATCCCTGCTTTTTCGATATCCCATCCAGCCGATTTTCGGCAGTCGGATCTGTTGTTTAACTTCATCAAGTTCAACGCCCTGGGGAAATCGAATGGAGTCATGCTGAAACTTTTTCTTGTATTTTGGAAAATTCGATCGTTTCTCGAAAAAATTGATATAAGCCAGTTCCAAATCCTTTAATGACTGCTGAAGCACCTGGCTGTGGCATTTCTTTAAAAAAGGATTCTTTTTTCCATCCGGGCAATCTATTGGCAGCCGCTGTGTATTTGAAAGAGTGCTTACTGTCTTTCTTATAGAGAGACTTTTCAAGTGACAAGGTGCGGTTGTAGACGTAACGGGCGCAGCCACAGAATTGCATCATCAGTTGAATCTGCATTCCCTTTGGTCTTAGTTCGAATTTGAAACCGCGCCTGAGTTTTAGGCCTAAATCTGTAGTTTTTATTTAAAAATCATATGGTAAAGGC
>ENA-UOJP01000512-UOJP01000512.1-human-gut-metagenome-genome-assembly--contig:-C102-NODE-512-length-71131-cov-6.806067_pt1 | contig 71131 bp, 72 predicted proteins | sample MGYA00242353_ERZ723900 | MGnify/ENA metagenome assembly ERZ723900 | reverse complement strand
CCGCTGACCTCTTGACTGCCAGTCAAGCGCTCTCCCAGCTGAGCTATACCCCCAATTGTCTCTGCCGCCCCTTGTAAGATTATGAAGATCTTTCCTACACTCCTTGGAGCTGCAGATTCCGAACCGGAACAGTTGATAGTATAGCAGGAATCCGCCACATTGTCAACAGATTTTTTCAAAAAATACAGTATCTTTTCATTTTTTTGGCTGCGCGGTCTAAACTCCTTGATACACAAAGGTTTGCGCCGCGCCAGTTCGGTTTCACTCCTGATTTTCCATCGTGTGTCGGACGTTTTCCAGAAGCATCTCCCGCTCATTGCGCAATTCGTCATTTACTACCGCATCCAGCAACCTATCTAATGTCTGGCCAATGGCTGGCCCTGACAGTCCCATTTGCAGCAAATCCCTGCCGTTCACTGCCAACTGCTTAAGAGAAAAGCAGGCAGACTCCGCGAGGAGTTTCTCTAAAATCTCCTCCGCCCGGTCCAGCTCCCGCTGACGGTCCCAATAGGCCGGTGCCTGAGCCAGATTATCCGCCCGCTTGACAGCTATCAGACGGCGCAGGTCCTCCTCGCCCAAAATCCGCAGTGCCCGCCGGATGCTCTTCTCCGTCCGGGGAATGTTCCGGTCATGCCAGTCTACCAGCCGTGTTACGGTCTCTCGAAACTGGGTGGAGCATTTTAAGCGCCGCAGCATCTGGTCCGTCAAATCCCGGCTGACAGCTCCGTGGCCGTAAAAATGCCCTATGCCATCTTCATCCACAGTGAAACAGGAGGGCTTACCGACATCGTGCAGCAGCACCGCGCAGCGAAGGATTGCCTCCGGCTGCACCGCTGACACCGCGTGCAGCGTGTGCTCCCACACATCATAACAGTGATGCGGATTTCGCTGGTCCAGGCCCACCATCGGCAGCAGCTCCGGCCAGAATACGCCGAACACCTCCGGATAGGCCCGCAGTACCTTCGCCGCGTCTCCACCGCACAGCAGCTTCAACAGCTCCGCCTGAATCCTCTCCACAGCGATGGCTCGGAGTAACCCACGCTTCCGGCACAGGCTTTTCCCGGTAGCAGACTCTACCGAAAATCCAAGCACCGCCGAAAAACGAAGGCAGCGCAGGATGCGCAGTGCATCCTCGCCAAAGCGCCGGTCCGGGTCCCCGACACAGCGCAGCATCCCCCTTCTCAGGTCCTCCTGGCCATGGAACGGGTCCCGCAGCTCTCCCCGCAGGCTGAATGCCATGGCATTTACCGTAAAGTCCCGTCGTGCCAGGTCCTCTTCCAGTGAACGGGTGAATGAAATGGTGTCCGGCCGGCGGTGGTCGCTGTACGTCCCATCCAGGCGATAGGTCGTAACCTCCACGCTTGAATGGTTCGCCCGCACTGTGACCGTCCCGTGCTGCACCCCCGTTGGAAAGGCATGGGAGCCAAAGAGCGCCATGGTCTCCTCCGGCAGCGCGGAGGTGGTCACATCCCAGTCCTCCGGCGTCCGGCCTAAGAGCGCATCTCGGACGCATCCACCTACGCACCAGGCTTCGTGGCCCGCCGACTCCAGCTTCTGTAGCACCGTTTGCACAGATTCCGGCATGTCCAGCATCCTTTCACCTACTTTCCTGTTGCATTCCCCTGTTTTTTGGAATATAATAAGTTGCTTTTGATTATACTCTGTTTTTCCCGGTTTCGCAATGCGGGAAATCAGTTTTGGAAAGGAAGTCCGCTGATATGATGCACAATTCCACCTCCATCGAAACCTTTTTGGTCCCTGACAAACGAGTCCATCTAGCAGGGATCGGAGGCGTTTCCATGTGCCCGCTGGCGGAGGTTCTCCAGGGCATGGGGCTGCATGTCCAGGGTTCTGATATGAATGACAGCGCCACAGTGGAGCACCTGCGCTCCCTGGGTATCCCTGTGGCTGTGGGCCACAACGCCGAAAATCTGGGGGAGTGTGATCTGGTCATCCGCTCTGCCGCCATTCACGACAATAATCCGGAGATTGCCGGCGCTATCGCCCGCCATATCCCCGTCTATGAACGCGCCCAGGCCTGGGGCGCCATCATGCGCCGCTATCCCAACGCCCTGTGTGTCTCTGGCACCCACGGAAAGACCACCACCTCCTCCATGTGCGCCCATATCTTCATGGCGGCGGAGAAAGACCCCACGGTGATGATCGGCGGCACGCTGCCGCTGTTCCACTCCGGATATCACGTGGGCCATGGGGACACCATCATCCTGGAGTCCTGCGAATACTGCAACAGCTTTCTCTGCTTCTTCCCCACGGTGGCGGTCATTCTGAACGTCGAGGCGGATCACCTGGATTTTTTCAAGGACCTGGACGACATCAAGCATTCCTTCCGGCAGTTTGCGGAGCTGGTTCCCCCCACAGGGCACGTCATCGCCTGCGCGGATAATGCCGGCGCCATGGATGCGGTGGCAAACCTGTCCCGTCCGGTGTTCACCTATGGTCTGGACCGTGACGCCGACTGTACTGCCGCGATCCTCAAAGATACGGAGGGCACCCCCTCCTTTGACATCGTCATCCACGGTGAGACCTATGCCCATGTGCGGCTCCACGTCTATGGCCGGCACAATGTGCTCAACGCCTTGGCCGCTGCCTCCGCCGCCTATGTTCTGGGGGTCCCTGGGGAGGCTGTGGAGCGTGGGCTGGACGCCTTTTCCGGTGCCAGCCGCCGGTTTGAGCACAAGGGGACCTATCATGGGGCGGAGATCTATGACGATTATGCCCACCATCCCGATGAGCTTCATGCCCTGCTCACCACTGCCAAGGCGCTTGGCTATCAGCGCCTAGTGGTGGCCTTCCAGCCCCATACCTATACCCGCACGGCAAAACTCTTTGACCGCTTTGTAGAGGAATTGAAGCTGGCGGATCTGGCGGTGGTGGCGGAGATCTATGCGGCACGAGAGCAGAATACTCTGGGTATCTCCTCCGCCGATTTGTGTGCCCGGATTCCCGGTGCCATCTATTGCCCCACTTTGGAAAAGGTCTCAGAGCAGCTGCGTCAGATCGCCCAGCCAGGGGACCTGATCCTCACCGTGGGCGCCGGCGATATCTACCGGGTGGGAGAAAAGCTGCTGAAGGAGGTCTGAGCCGTGCGGGTTTCTCAAGTTTATACTGCGGCCCCCTCAGAGGAGCGCTGCGCCGTGGAGATGGAGACCTTTGCCCTGCTGGACCGCCTTGGAATCCCCTATACTTGGGTGGCCCACGATATGGCCAACACTATTGAGGACTGCGCCGCCGTGGATGCGGCGCTGGGTATCTCCATCTGCAAGAATCTGTTCCTGTGCAACCGGCAGAAGACGGAGTTCTATCTGCTGGCTATGCCGGGGGACAAGCTCTTTCAAACCAAGGAGCTGAGCCGCCAGCTAGGTACTGCCCGTCTCTCCTTCGCTCCGCCGGAGAGAATGGAGGAGCTGCTGGGCTGCGCCCCTGGTTCTGCCAGTGTGCTGGGAATGGCCTACGACAAGAGCCATCAGGTTCATCTGCTGATGGACCGGGAGGTCTATGAATCGGAGTGGTTTGGTTGCCATCCCTGCAAAAGTGATGCCACCTTGCGCATTCAGACGCGGGACCTGCTAAACATCTTCTTCCCCTATACGGGACATCCCGTCACTGTCGTGGATTGATAAGGTGTGGAGGTCTGTACGTATGCTGGACGATCTTCTCGAATGGGTTTTGGGAGTGATTTTGGAAGGAGCCTCAGAGGCTGCTGGGTCCCAACGCTTCCCCATGCCGGTGCGCGTTCTGCTGGCTGGCATCCTGCTCGTCTTCTATTTCGGGATTGCCGGACTGCTGTTTGGGGTTGGAATTGTCTCTGAAAGCACAGGGCTTGTGATTCTGGGCACCACTTTTTTCGTCGGCTTTGCAGTTTTATGCGCCCACAAAATCAGACATCGGCGCAAACATCGCTGACACTCCCCGCCATGCTTCCCCCATTTCAAAACGATAAGAGAGCCGCCGCGTTGTAGCGCAGCGGCTCTCTTGCCATTTTAACAACCGGCTTCCTCCAGCAAAGAAATCGCTTGTTCCAGCGTCCTCTCATAATCATTGTCTATCACGAGGCAGGGGCACCCATACCGCCGGCATAGCTCCAGACAGCGGGCATTGTCCTCTAGCACGCTCTCTTTCGTGCACCCAGAGTCCTCTAAGCGGTGTTCCACCACATTGGCAAAGCGCAGGATATCGTCAAAATGGCGTTCAACATATGCCGGCGTCATCACAAGGCAGCATCCCCGGATTTTTCCTAGATATCGCTCGTCAAAGTCCTCTGTCCAGTTCAGGGGGATCAAGATTCCCTCCACAATCAAATTCTGATCGTTTTCAATCGCCGTTTTGATCAGTTCCCGGACTATGGGCCAGAGGTACTCTCGCAGGCGGTCGTCCTCCTCCGGCGTCAGGGTTGTTTGCCCGCTCCGGATGAACCCCATCTTGAGAAGATCCAGGGAGAGATATGGATGCCGGTATCGCTCCATCAGTCTCTGCGCCAAAAGCGTTTTTCCCACGTGGGAGGGACCTGTCAGCAGATAAACCATACCTGCCTCCTCATCGCACCCGCTCTACCACAGAGCGGTAAAATTGCGGGTCCTCCTGCACCATCCGAAACTCGCCCCGTTCCAGCAAAACCCGGAGCCGGTTCGCCAGCAGGGTGTCTCCCACGCCGGGCTGCTCCCGGCCCAGGATTTCCCCGATCAATCTTGCGACCTTCTTCCGTCCCATAGGCAAGGTGCGGCGAAGGCAATCGTCATAGAAGTCCGCATCCACGCTTCGGACACGGCCGTTGACCACCGCCCGGAGGGGGGCATTCTCCTCCTGCAGATGGTGCCAGCGGTCTGAGAGCATCCGGAGGACGATGGGCGTCAACGGCTGCTCCAGCGGCAAAAAAGCGCCGAATTCCTCCGGAGAAACCTCTCCCCAGCCCTGGTAGATCTCCACGATTCCATCCAGCCGTACCTTCCAAGGTGGGAGGAGCACCACAGAAATCTGTGCCCGGGTCCCTGCCAGGAGGCTGGCGGCATGGAGCAGCCCGCAGGCGCTATCCGGCAGACCGTCTGCCCAGATACGGACAGTCTCGTCCGGGCCGCAGTTTTTCAGACGCTCCGCCGCCTCCAGAGTTCTCCGCCAATCCCGCTCCATGATCTCCTCATACCAGTGCTCCAGCAGCATCCGGCGGGTCTCCCCCATAGGTTCCCGGATATCCCCCATGGAGAGGGCGAGAGGCAGCGCCAGCACATCCCGCGGATTCCCGCCCAGCGGTACCGCCTTTCTCCGCCGCTCCGCCGCCTCCCGTCGTGCCCGCTCCAGGGCCGCCTCTTGTTTCTCCGGCGGGGACAAAGAATCTGTCGCCCCTTCAACAGCTCCATAGACCAACCCCACAGTGCTCACGCCTCCGCAGTGCTGCGCCATCTTAAGTCCGCCTTGCGTGGACTGATCAAAACACAGCTCCAGCAATCCACTCACTCCCCACCACATGAAATTTCCTGTGCAGGCTCGGCATCCCTGTGTGCCTGCCTTGTTCCGGCATTTCTCGGGTGCCTCGACTCTCTTGCGTCCTACTCTAGCACACAGCTTGGAAAAAAACAAGACGGGCGGCGTTGCCGTCCGTCTTGTCCTCTCATGCGCTTATGTCTTGCTCAGAGCCTCGTCGATAGCCTTGGCAGCAGTCTTGCCTGCACCCATAGCCAGGATGACGGTGGCCGCACCGGTGACGGCATCGCCGCCGGCGTAAACATGGTCGCGGGAGGTAAGGCCGTCCTCGTTCACCACGATGCCGCCCTTCTTATTGATCTCCAGGCCCTTGGTTGTAGACTTGATCAAAGGGTTGGGGCTGGTGCCCAAAGCCATGATCACGCAGTCCACGTCCACGTCGAACTCGCTGCCGGGGACCTCAATGGGCCGGCGGCGGCCAGAGGCGTCAGGCTCCCCCAGCTCCATCCGGATGCAGCGAATGCCCTTGACATCGTCGTTCTCATCGGCCAAAATTTCCACCGGGTTGCAGAGGGTCTTGAAAATGATGCCCTCCTCCTCGGCGTGCTCCACTTCTTCCTTTCGGGCGGGCAGTTCCTCCATACCGCGGCGGTAAACCACGTAGACCTCAGCCCCCAGGCGCTTGGCGCAGCGGGCCGCGTCCATAGCCACGTTTCCTCCGCCCACGACCGCCACCTTCCTGGGGTGAATGATGGGGGTGTCGGAGTCCGGCAGATAGGCCTTCATCAGGTTGATACGGGTGAGGAACTCGTTGGCGGAGAGGACGCCCTTGTAGTTGACGCCGGGGATGTCCATGAACATGGGCAGGCCCGCGCCGGAGCCGATGAACACGGCCTCGAAGCCCTGCTCTTCCATCAGCTCGTCAACGGTGATGGTGCGGCCCACCACTGTGTCCTTCATGATCTTCACGCCAAAGTGCTCCAGACGGGCCACTTCCTTGGCGACAATCGCCTTGGGCAGACGGAACTCAGGGATGCCGTACACCAGCACGCCGCCCACCTGGTGCAGCGCCTCGAACACGGTGACGTCATACCCCTTCCGGGCAAGATCTCCGGCGCAAGTAAGACCTGCGGGACCAGATCCCACGACCGCCACCTTGTGGCCGTTGCTCTCCGGTACAGTGGGGGCGCCGCCCTGGTGTCCGTGGGCGTTGTGATAGTCGGCCACGAACCGCTCCAGACGGCCGATGCCCACCGGCTCGCCCTTGATGCCGCGCACACACTGGCCCTCGCACTGGTTCTCCTGGGGACAGACACGGCCGCAGATGGCGGGCAGACTGTTGGTAGAGGTAATGACACCGAAGGCCTCGTCAAACTTGCCCTCGGCCACCTTGGAAATGAATTCCGGAATATGTACATTCACCGGGCAGCCGTTCACACACTTGGGATTCTTGCAGTTGAGGCACCGCTGAGCCTCGTCGATGGCCATCTCCGCCGTGTAGCCCAAGGCCACCTCGTCAAAGTTCTTGTTCCGGACGTCCGGCTCCTGGGAGGGCATGGGGTTCTTCTTCAAAGACATGTTCGCCATCTTATTTGGCCTCCTTTTTCAGCAGATTGCAGGTCTCCTCGTACTTGTGCTTTTCGAAGGCCTGATACATCTGATTGCGCTTGACCGCCAGATCCCAGTCCACCTTGTGTCCGTCAAAATCCGGGCCGTCTACACAGGCAAACTTCATCTCGCCGCCCACACTCAGCCGGCAGCCGCCGCACATGCCGGTGCCGTCGATCATGATGGGGCTCATGGAGACCGTGGTAGGAATACCATAGGGTTCCGTGGTCTTGGAGACAAATTTCATCATCACCATGGGACCAATGGCGAACACCTCGTCATACTGGTTGCCCGCGTCGATCAGCTCTTTGAGCGCGTCTGTCACCAGGCCCTTTTGTCCATAGGAGCCGTCGTCTGTGCAGATCTTCAGCACGTCGGAGGACTTGCGGAAGTCATCCTCCAGAATCACCAGGTCCTTATTTTTAAAGCCCACCACGGCATGGACCTCGGCCCCGTCGTCATGAAATTTTTTGAGCACCGGATAGGCAATCGCACAGCCCACGCCGCCGCCGACCACGCAGACCTTTTTCTTTCCCTCCGTCTCGGTGGCCTTACCCAGGGGGCCCACGAAGTCCTGCAGACAGTCGCCCTGCTGGAGCTGCTTGAGCTTTTCCGTGGTAGCACCTACAGTCTGGACAATGATGGTGACAGTTCCCTTGTCCGGGTCATAGTCATTGATGGTAATCGGAATCCGCTCTCCCTGTTCGTCCACCCGCAAAATGATGAACTGGCCGGGCTGGGCCTTCTTAGCCACCAGCGGCGCCTCGATCTCGTACAGTGTTACAGTGGGCCTGAGCTCTTCTTTTCTTACGATACGAAACATAACTGAATCTTCCCTCTTTCCCAAATGATCAATTTTGAGACATAGCGGTCGTGTCTGCAATTGCCATATCGTATGTATTGTAATACGGCGTCCCAACTTCGTCAATCTGTTTTTGCAAGATTGATAAATTTCAGACAATTTGAACGACTATGCTAACAGGGTGATTCTGCGGCCGTCCGACTGGATCACTCCCTCGGTGCGCAGGCGTTTTAACTCCCGCATCATGGCGCTGCGGTCCGTGGCAATATAATCCGCCAGCGTGCTGAGAGAAAATGGCAGTGTGAAGCTCTCCTCCCCCTCCTGATCTGCAAGCTGGCGGAAATAGCACAGCAGCTTTTCCCGGATCGACCGGCGGGAGAGTACATCCACCCGGCGGGAAAGTCCCTGAGCCTTGTCGCTCATGAGCTTCAACATATTTTGTACCAGAAGGCTGTGATGCGTACAGGCGTTTTCACATCGCTTGAGAATATGGGCGTAGTCAATAAACAGCACATCGCAGGGGGTACGGCAGATCACCTCCAGGCTGTCGCGAGCTGTGCCGGAAAAGGCCAGCGTCCTGCCAAAGACGCCGCCGGGACCCAGCTCCTCCATCACAGTGGAGACCCCATCCTCATCAATCCGAATCAGCGCCGCCTCTCCCCGCTCCATAATTCCGACGGCATCATTTTTAGGGCTTCCGAAGTCATACACCAGCTCATCCGGGCGAAACGTCCTCTGCACGGCCTGAAAGCAGGTCAGCATTCGGCAGTACTCCTGATAGCTGATGTTTTCAAACAGCGGGCTTCGTTCCAAATCCTCTTGTGTCAGCATGATACCCCTCCCTAGTTGTTGCATATATCACAATATAATTTTATCAAGATTTCATGGAAATGTAAAGAAACATTTCATCAAATTTCATAGATTGTTCACCAACTGTTTCCATGGACCTTGTATATTATGAATAGAGGCCGCAAGGTCCAAATTCAGGCGGACCCTCCGTCTATGAGAAATGAGGCAGACTGGTGAATATTGCTTATTTTTTACTCCCCAAAGCCCGTGTCGCCCATGTGTACGACGACAACACCTTCCGCCAGGGTCTGGAAAAAATGCGTCACCACGGCTACACGGCCATCCCTGTGATCTCCCGCACCGGGCAATACGTGGGCACTGTCAGCGAGGGGGATTTCCTCTGGCGGCTTCTCAGTGAGGAGGAGGGCAGGCGCTGCACGATGAAGGAGCTGGAAAAGCTTCGGGTGCGAGATATCCTTCAAGATGGAGCTTACCCGCCCGTGCGCATCACCGTCACGATGGATGAACTGCTGGACAGCGCAATGAATCAGAACTTCATCCCTGTCGTGGATGACGTGGGCAGTTTCATCGGCATCGTCACCCGCAAGGACATCATCCGCCACTTCGCGGAGCAGGACAGCCTGCCAAGGAACCTGCGCCAGATCGTATGATCGGATGGTATCAAAAGAGGCCCGACAGTTGTCGGGCCTCTCTTTTTTACCGCCTCCGGCGGAGGACGCGCCGTGTCAGCAGGGCGGCAAGTACCACGGTCAGAATCACTACAGCCAGCACTGCCAGTGTAGTCCATCCCGGATTTTTCATCAGCTCCACCACATTCCAGCTCTGGCTGACCTGCTTGCGGCCGTCACCGCTTTCATTGGCGTACTGCTCCGGGACACCCTCCTCTCCAAAGGATTCAAGGTATGACGCAAGGGCATACCACTCCTTGATCTCATTGCCCGCCGCGTCATAGAGGATGCAGTCGTTGAAATCCCTTACCGGCGTGCCGTCGGCCATCTTTGGCTCCAGGGATAAGAGGCCCAGGGATTTGGCCTTTACCGTCCCCAGCATCTGGGCGGAGTACATTCCGGTGACTACTCGGTAAAGCTGGTCATCCTTCAAGTCAGAGAATGCCTCACTGCCGGCAAAGGGCTCGTACAGCCGCGCCGCCATCACCCGGTCAAAAAACATCCGGTGCGTGTTAAAGGCATACTCCATACCCCCGAGATACAACTGAGCCTCCGGCATGATGGGGGTCACGGAGGCGTCCACCTCCGCAGCGGCTTTCAGCTCCTTTCCCGTCAAATACACCCCCACCAGGGGAAAGCCTGAGGTACCGTCAGCCCCCACGCCCATAGAAAGCACATCGAATGCCTGGGAAACCGTGATTTCTCCGGCATGGAGAGGCGCGCGCATCACACCGGCCGCGGTGACACTGACGGTCTGCACATTCGGTGCGCCGGCTTCCAGGCGCTCGGCCGCCCACAAAAAGGCGTCCGCAGCCAGATTTCCCAGGTTGTTCCCCTGCTGAATCCCCGGTGCCGGGGTGGACAAGTCAAATTCCGCCGTAGTCAGCACCTGGTCATAGGTGAATCCATAGCGGTCCAGGTACGTCTCGCCCACCTGGACCTTCCACGCCTCCACCAGGGCGTTGATATCCGGCGCTTCCGGCAGCGTCTCGTCAATGGGCGTCAGGTGGTAGTCCACCAGGGTCTTGGTGCCGGAGGAGTCCTTCCGGAGAGTGAGGGACCCCAGGTTCTCACAGTACGGCCCAGCGGAGACGAGATAGGTGTCGTTCACCACCAACGGCTCTGTCAGTGTGGTGTGGGTGTGGCCGGAGATGATCACGTCAATGCCGTCCACAGCCTTCGCCAGCAGTTCGTCCTCAGAGCGCTTGGGGTTTTCGTTTGTGCCGGAGTGAGACAGACATACGATCACGTCCGCCCCCTGGGCCTGGAGGGTCTCCACGCACCGCTCCGCCGCCAGAACGGCGTCTTCCAGCACAAAGCCGGAGGTGGGCGCGCAGTCGTGGGAGTCCTGCCCCATGAGGCCGAATATTCCAAAGGAGACGCCGCCCCGCTCAATGAGCTGGGTCTCCGCCATGCCATAGCGGTCCATGGCCTCCTGGATATAGGTCCGGTCGGGGTTGTCCGGGGCCGGGGTGTAATTGGCCGTCAGCAGAGCGGGGAAGAAGAACGTCGCAGGACCGTACAGCTCCTGGAACACCTCAAGGGGCCCCGGCTGGTCCGGCTGGGCCTCATCCAGCGCCGCCCAGGCCGCGTCCCGGGCGTCTGCGGCGGCGTTGAGCATCTGGGCAAAGCCCAGGCCGGTATGGTCAAACTCGTGGTTTCCGATGGTAGCGGCATCATACCCCAGCGCCCCCATGGTCCGCAGCTCCGCAGCCTGGGTGGTGTAGAGGGTCTGGATCAACGAGCCGATGGAAAAATCCCCGCCGTCCACCAGCAGCGCATCGGGGTGAGCCGCCTTTTCCGCGTCAATGGCGGTTTTTAGCCGGGCGTAGCCGCCGCTCTCCCCGCCGTCCTCTGCCCGCTGGGGCAGAAAGTGGGAGTGGAGGTCGTGGGTAAACAAAATCGTGACCTCCTGAGCATCCGCAGCCGCCCCCCAGGGTATACAGCCCATGGCCAGCAGCAGCGCCAGAGCCAGCGCACAGCAGCGTTTCATAGCCTCATCCTTTCCCGGGAAACAAAGTGCCCGCCGCCGGCCGGAGAGCTGGCGACGGGCCGATATGCTATTCTACCACAATTCCGCTGTCGGAAAAAGCCCTTAAAAGCGCGTTCATGTCGCCGGGGATGGAGATCGGCTCGCCGCAGGCCTTGATGGCGTTGGCCACGTCCTTGAGGCCGTTGCCTGTAACCACGCTGACCACGGTTTCCTCCCGCCCCAGGATACCCTGCTCACAGAGCTTCTTCACACCCGCGGTTGCAGTGACACCCGCCGGCTCACCAAAGACCCCGCAGCTTCTGCCCAGGAGCTGCTGGGCCTCCATGATCTCCCGGTCGGAGACGTTCACCGCAAGGCCCCGGGACTCCCGGATGGCCATCAGCGCCTTGTCGCCGTTGCGGGGGACTCCTACGGCGATGGAGTCGGCAAAGGTGTTCTCCTCCATAGGCTCCCAGCCGCCGCCCCGGACGACGGCCCGGTTGATGGGGCAGCAGCCCTCCGCCTGAGCGGAGATCAGACGGGGCAGGCGGTCGATGAGCCCCACGGCATACAGGTCCTTGAGGCCCTTCCAGAGTCCCGCAATGGTGCAGCCATCCCCCACGGAGATGGCGATGTAGTCCGGTGCCTGCCAGCCCAGCTGTTCTAAAATCTCATAGGCCACGGTCTTTTTTCCCTCAGAGAGATAGGGATTGATGGCGGCGTTGCGGTTATACCAGCCCCAACGGTTAATGGCCTGTCTGGAGAGCTCAAAGGTCTCCTCGTAGCTGCCCTGGACGGAGATGACGGTGGCGCCGAAGGTCATGAGCTGGGCCACCTTGCCCTTGGGCGCCCGGGAGGGGACGAAGATGTAGGTCGCAAGGCCCGCCGCCGCTGCGTTTCCTGCGAGAGATGAGGCGGCGTTGCCAGTGGAGGAGCAGGCGATCACCCCAGCCCCGGCCTCCCGGGCCTTGGCGACGGCCATGGCGCTGGCCCGGTCCTTAAGGGCGCCGGTGGGGTTCAGTCCGTCGTCCTTGACCCAGAGCTGTTTGAGGCCCAGCTGCGCGGCGAGGCGGGGCTCGTCATAGAGGGGGGACCAGCCCACCCGCAGGGGGGGAGGCTCTGTGGTCTCCTCAATGGGCAACAGCTCACGATAGCGCCACATGGTCCGCTCCGTCCGTTCCGCCAGCACTGCCTTGGTCAGCCGCTTTTTGATCTCGTCGTAGTCGTAGACAATCTCCAGCACGCCGCCGCACGTGCAGGTGGTCAGGTCCGGCGTGGCCGGATAGGTTTTGCCGCACTTGATACACTGGCCGTATTTGACGTTTTTCATAGCGCAACTCCTTTCCATCAATAACGAAATGAAAATGGGCGGGCGTAGGCCGCCCGCCCTACTCCCTTGCATGTTCCTGGGAGTTCTCCGCCAAATTCTCCAGAGCCACCCGTGTGGCCTCCACAATAAAGTTTGAGAATGTGCAATCTGTTCCACGAATCGCAGTCTCCACCTGTTCGATCACATCGTTCGGAAACCGAACGCTTTTACTGGTCGTCGGTGGATTTTTGGGAATGTGGAACTTTCGCACGTCTATCAGCCTCGCACTTGTTGATACGATTAATTGTAATGCAACTAACTCCCTGTGTCTGCATCACATTTGCACTACATTTATGCTACAATTATCATACAGAAACACGTGTTTGTCTGCATTACAATTTGTACGATAAATCGTATGACAGATGCTTACCTGAGGTGATAGAAATGGAGAACTTCCCTGCTTATTATACGATGCTCTTCAATGCCATCACAGATGCCCTGCGGCTCATAGAGCAAGAGCAGTACGACGACGCTTTCCTGCTGCTGACAGACGCCCAGGTGCGCTCGGAAAACGCCTACATAGAGGATGGCGGCGAGCCGGTGGACCCGGAGGAATATAAATCCCAGATGCGGGAAACCTCGTGGTTTGACAAGGACGATCCCAAATAAGGTCTCCTGCGCTGCGGGCCGGAATCCTATCACCGGCCGCCCGCCGGATGAGACCCCGGCGGAGCAGCAGGCCCCAGAGGACTGACGGGGGGATCGTCTCCCGCGGCACCTCCTTTTCCTACCCCGGCACGCCGTTTCATCCCGGCGCGCCACCGTGGGAGACGATACCCCGGTCAGCCCCCATACAACCGCCGCAGGGCGGGGCAAGGCCCCGCCCTGCGGTTTTCTTACAGCGCTTTTAAAAGGCCCGTGGCCTCGTTGAACGCATCAATCAGCTCGTCAAGGTCCTTCGCCTGGGCATGGACGGCATCCCAGATTCCCTCGTACCACAGGGCATTGAGCTCCTCCACGGTCTTGCCCTGCTGCTCCACCCAGGTATAATATTTCAAATTGTGAACCCGCTTGCGGTCCGCATAGGTCAACTCCTGCATGCTGTCCGTCTTGACGGCCAGCATATGGACGCCGTGGTCCAGCGCCGCCTCATGAACGGTATAGGCGCCATACCCCCCATTCAGCTCCCCGATGCGGCTTTGGTACATCGCGGCGGAGTCGGTGAGGACAGTGCCCACCACATCCCGGCTGGTGAACTCGTAGTACTTGGCCATCTTGATGCAGCAGAGCACATTGGCGATACCGGAGATGCCAAGCCAGGTAAGCTGCTCCACCAGCTCCGGGGCCAGGCGCAGCTCCTCTTTTAGATACGTCCGGCCCTCCGGGGTGTTGAACAGGCGCAACAGCCGCTGGCTGTCCTCATCGTCGATGTCGATCACCATGTCGGTGTTCTTCACGTTGTGAATCCAGGGGATGTGCTTGTCGCCAATGCCTTCGATCCGGTGTCCGCCAAAGCCGTTTTCCAGAATTGTGGGGCACTGCAGCGCCTCGCCCACGGCCAATTTCAAGTGGGGGTAGAGCTCCTTGAGCCGGTCGCCGGTGGAGAGGGTACCGGCGGAGCCGGAGGTGAAGCAGGCTCCCGCGAAGCGGTCTCCGGGGCGCTTCACGGCCTCGAACACATCCGCCAGGGCGTTGCCAGTGACATTGTAGTGCCAGAGGGGGTTGCCCATCTCCTCAAACTGGTTGAAAATCATGTAATGGGGGTCCTGCTTGAGCTCGTTGGTCTTGTCAAAAATCTCCTTGACGTTGGACTCGCAGCCAGGGGTGGCGATGACCTCTGCACCGATCTCCCGCAGCCAGTCGAAGCGCTCCCGACTCATCTCCGCCGGGAGAATCGCCACGCCTTGGGCCCCCAGCAGCGCGGAGTTAAACGCGCCGCCCCGGCAGTAGTTGCCGGTGGAGGGCCAGACGGCCTTGTGGGCCTTCACGTCAAACTGGCCAGTGACAAGCCGGGGCGCGAGGCACCCGAAGGACGCGCCTACCTTATGGCAGCCGGTGGGGAACCACTTGCCCACCATGGCGATGATCCGGCAGGGCACGCCGGTGAGCTCCGGGGGCAGCTCGATGTAATTAGGCACCGCCTGGAAGAGGCCCCCACTCTCCTTCGCCTCGTTCTTCCAGGTGATGCGGAAGAGGTTCAGGGGGTTGACCTCCCACAGTCCCACGCTCTTGAGCCGCTCCTGAATCTTTTCAGGGATGGTCTCTGGATGCCGCATCTGGGCGATGGTGGGGATGATGATGCCGTTCTCCCTGGCGTTTTGGATGTTGTGGTCCAGGCCCTCCCGGTTGATGTGCAGATCAATCATGTTTACCCTCCTGCTGTTTTGTGTCAATGTAAGAATATAAGGTGTACTTGGAAATTCCAAAATACTTGGCGATCTTGTCGCCGGACTTTGTCACTAAAAACGCGCCGTTCTGGCTGAGAAACTGGATGGCACGGATTTTGTCCTCCTTGTTCATCAGCACTACGGGCTTACCTACCAGAGCCACGGACTGCTGAATCAGCTCCTCCAGCAAATCGTTGACATTAACGATCTTCTCCGGCTCCGCCGGCTGAGGGGTGGAGATCAGGTCCGCGATGGCGTTCTCCACCATCATGAGGCGGGAGATGTCGTAGTTGATGGCGAGAATGGCCGCCACCTTTCCCCGGCTGTTGCGGATATAGATGGTGGAGGACTTCAAAATCTTTCCGTCCGGCGTTTTGGTGAGATAGCACAAGTGGTCTTTGGTGGTCTGGTCCTGGCTGCGCAGCTGCTCCAGCACCACATGGGACGCGCCGTCTCCCACCTTCCGTCCGGTGACATGACCGTTGAAAATGGCCACGATGGAATGGTCTGGGTGACGGCTGAGGTCGTGGACCACCACTTCGCATCCGCTGCCGAACTGGGCGGCGATGCCTGCGGCCACCTGCCGCAAAAGCTCCAGTCTTTTGCTCTCCGTGAGGCCCCCTCCTCTCTGCATATTCGCACAATCTATCCTCTTTATCATATCATAGTTTTTATGGAAATCAACCGCTTTTCAAAAACTTTTTTTGCGTTTCAAACTTTTTGTTTGACAAGTGCTGTTCTTATGCTATGATAGAAGAAGGTACACATAGGCATTTCAAATCTATCGAATATGAACAAAGATGATGGAGGGTATCGCGATGGATTTCGAGGCAGTCAGACAGGCAGCGGAGAGTTACAAGGCCGATATGTCCCGCTTTTTGCGGGACATGATCTCCCACCCCAGCGAGAGCTGTGGAGAGCGGGAGGTGGTCGCGTGTATCCGGGCGGAGATGGAGAAGCTGGGCTACGACAAGGTGGAGGTAGACGGCCTTGGCAACGTAATCGGTTATATGGGCCAGGGCGACAAGATCATCGCCTTTGACGCTCACATCGACACCGTGGGCGTGGGCAACCGGGACAACTGGGAGGCAGACCCCTACCAAGGCTTTGAAACGGACGACATCATCTACGGCCGGGGCGGCAGCGACCAGGAGGGCGGCATGGCTTCCGCCGTGTACGGCGCCCGGATTATGAAGGATTTGAACCTGATTCCGGAGGGCTACCAGATTATGGTGGTGGGCTCCGTTCAGGAGGAGGACTGCGACGGCATGTGCTGGCAGTACATCGTCAACAAGGACTTCCCCAGCAAGGAGGAGGCCCAGCGGCGCATTGAGTTCGTGGTCTCCACGGAACCCACCGACGGCGGCATCTACCGTGGGCACCGGGGCCGCATGGAAATCCGGGTGGACGTGAAGGGCGTGAGCTGCCACGGCAGCGCCCCGGAACGGGGAGACAATGCCATTTACAAGATGGCGGACATCATCCGGGATGTCCGTGCTCTCAACGAAAGCGGCGACGGCCCCTCCAACCCCATCAAGGGCCTGGTGAAGATGCTCAACCCAGCGTTCAATCCCCAGCACGCCGAGGACGCCCAGTTCCTGGGCCGGGGCACCTGCACCGTCAGCCAGATTTTCTACACCTCCCCCAGCCGCTGCGCCGTGGCGGACAGCTGCGCCATTTCTATCGACCGGCGCATGACCGCCGGGGAGACCTGGGACTCCTGCCTCAGAGAAATTGAGGAGCTTCCCAGCGTGAAGAAATACGGCGACGATGTGAAGGTCAGCATGTACATGTACAGCCGCCCCTCCTGGACCGGCGAGGTCTATGAGACAGAGTGCTTCTTCCCCACCTGGATCAACAAGGAAAGCGCCGCCCACGTCCAGGCTCTGGTGGAGGCCCACCGCGGCCTTTACGGGGACGCCCGGGTGGGCCACGCCGACCCCGATCCCCGTTATGACACCATGGCCCTGCGCAGCACCCGTCCCTTGACGGACAAGTGGACCTTCTCCACCAACGGCGTGTCCATCCAGGGCCGGTACGGGATTCCCTGCGTAGGCTTCGGCCCCGGCGCGGAGGCCCAGGCCCACGCTCCCAACGAGATCAACTGGAAGCAGGACCTAGTAACCTGTGCCGCTGTCTACGCCGCCGCAGTGAAGCTCTACAAACCCGAAAATCGGACCGGGGATGTCTCTGAATTCCGCCAGGGTCTAACGGATAACAACATTCAGTAAACCTGGGGGGCATACTTATGACAACAGCGGATAAAGCCTGGATGCGAGAGGCCCTCCGGCTCTCCCAGCAGGCTGTCGCCCACGGAAACGAGCCCTTCGGCGCCGTGCTGGTCAAGGATGGCGAACTGGTCTACTCCAATGAAAATCAAATTTACACCCGCCATGACCCTACCTTCCACGCGGAGGCGGGCCTCCTGCGGGAGTTCTGCCGGGAGACCGGCATCACGGACCTCAGAGCCTATACCCTCTATTCCAGTTGTGAGCCCTGCTTCATGTGCAGCGGCGCCATGGTGTGGGTGAAGCTGGGCCGGCTGGTTTACGGCGCCAGCAACCGGGATCTGGAAAAGATTCTGGGGCAGGAGGGCTGCGACTGCAGCAGTATGGTGTTTGCCCACTCCGGCCACTGCCCTGCCGTGACTTCAGGGGTGCTCCGGGAGGAGTGCCTTCAGGTTTTAAAAGATTATTTTGGGCAGCCAAAGTCTGCCCCTGAACTTTAAGCGGAAAGGAAGCGCATGACTATGAGCAAAACTGTCAAGCTTGCCCAACATCTGGAACAGCTGCACATCAACAACATGTACAAAAACGATTTCTACTGGACCTGGGACAAGACCGACGAGGAGCTGGAAGCCATCTTCACTGTGGCCGATGCCCTGCGGGACCTGCGGGAACGAAACAGGTCCACCCGGATTTTTGACTCAGGACTTGGTATCTCCATCTTCCGGGACAACTCCACCCGCACCCGGTTCTCCTTTGCCTCCGCCTGCAACCTGCTGGGACTCCAGTGCCAGGACCTGGACGAGAAGAAGTCTCAGATTGCCCACGGCGAAACTGTCCGAGAGACCGCCAATATGGTCTCCTTTATGGCAGAGGTCATCGGTATCCGGGATGACATGTACATCGGTGAGGGCCATAAGTATCAAAAGACTTTTATGGATGCTGTAAAAGAGGGTTATCGGGACGGTATCCTGGAGCAGCAGCCCACCCTGGTAAACCTCCAGTGCGACGTGGACCATCCCACTCAGTGCATGGCTGACATGCTCCATATCATCCACCACTTCGGCGGCGTGGAGAATTTGAAGGGCAAGAAGCTGGCCATGACCTGGGCCTACTCCCCCAGCTACGGCAAGCCCCTCTCCGTCCCCCAGGGCGTCATCGGCCTGATGACCCGCTTCGGCATGGACGTGGTACTGGCCCACCCAGAGGGGTACGATGTAATGCCCGAGGTGGAAGAGATTGCACGGAAGAACGCGGCGGCCACCGGAGGGTCCTACAAAAAAGCCGCCTCGATGGAGGAGGCCTTTGACGGCGCCGACATCGTCTATCCCAAGTCCTGGGCACCCTTCGCCGCCATGGAGCAGCGCACGAAGCTCTATCAGGCTGGGGACCAGGCGGGCATTGATGCGCTGGAGCAGAAGCTTCTGACCCAGAACGCTCAATATAAGAGCTGGACCTGCAGCGAGGAGATGATGAAGCGCACGAAAAACGGCAGCGCCCTGTATCTCCACTGCCTGCCAGCTGACATCACCGGCCTGAGCTGCCCTGAGGGCGAGGTTGCGAACTCTGTGTTTGACCGCTATCTAGTTCCTCTTTACAAGCAAGCCAGCTTCAAGCCCTATATCATCGCCGCCATGATCCTGATGAGCAAGGTCAAGGACCCAGTCTCCGCTCTGCTGGCCATGGACGCCGGCGGCAGGCGCAAGGTGTTTTAACGGCAAGCCAGCGGACGCCTTCCCCATTAACGGCTCTTCCTGCCAAACAGGGAGAGCATTCCACAGGCCAGGCCTACCCCCAGCATGGTAAAGCCGCTGTTGAGGTCGAGCTGTTTCATCATGGACAGCACCGCTACCGCCACGCCCATGGCCAGAGCCACCGCCCGGAGCGCCAGAACGGTGATCTCCCCGCGTTCTGTGCATCCCGCCTCGGGCGGAGTCTGCGACTGAACCTGCATCAGTTCATCCACCGATACACGGAACAGCTCCGCAAGCTTGGGCAGCGTCTCCACGGAGGGGCAGGACAGGTCCCGCTCCCATTTGGACACAGCCTTGTCCGTAACACCCATCCGCTCCGCCAGCTCCAGCTGGGTCATTCCCCGTTCTTTCCGCAGGGACGCAATCATCCGTCCCAAGGTCTGCCCACTCATGTTCCACATTCCTTTCCATCATGGTCTGTCTGTTACCCTATCATAATCCGCCGGTTTCCTCAACCGACCGCCAGTTCCTTTTCCGGAAACTTCCGGTGGAGCAGCAGGAAACCTGACTTTCTCCGTGAGGTAATTGTATCATGGGTAAACGCATTGTCATCGCCCTGGGCGGTAACGCCTTGGGCAAGAGCCTCTCCGAACAGATGGCCGCGGTGAAGCACACCGCCGAGGCCATCGCTGATCTCATTGAAGATGGCCATCAGGTGGTCGTCGCCCACGGCAACGGCCCCCAGGTGGGCATGATCCAAAACGCCTTTGCCGCCTATCACCGTCAGGAGCCTCAGAGCGACGTGATGCCACTGTCCGTCTGTGTAGCCATGAGCCAGGGCTACATTGGCTACGACCTGCAAAATGCCCTGAAAACAGAACTGCTGGACCGCGGCATTCAAAAGGGCGTGGCCACGGTGTTGACCCAGGTGGTGGTGGACCAGGACGATCCGGCCTTTCAGAATCCCACCAAGCCCATCGGCTCCTTCCTAACGAAAGAGGAAGCGGAGGTCCTGGTCCGGGAAAAGGGCTATCAGGTGGCGGAGGACGCTGGCCGGGGCTGGCGGCGGGTCGTGGCCTCCCCCCAACCTCTGGCGGTGGTGGAGCTATCCACCATCCAGGCTCTGATGGACGCCGGCTCCGTGGCCATCGCCTGCGGCGGCGGCGGGATTCCCGTCTTCCTTCAGGATCGTCATCATCTCAAGGGCGCTCCCGCCGTCATCGACAAGGATCTGGCCTCCGAGCTGCTGGCGGAGCTGTTGGATGCCGACATACTGATCATTCTGACGGCGGTGGAAAAGGTGGCCGTCAATTTTGGAAAACCCGACCAGCAGTGGCTGGACCGCCTGACTCCGGCGGAAGCCCTTGTCTATGCGGAGGAGGGCCAGTTCGCTCCCGGCAGCATGCTGCCCAAGGTTCAGGCTGCTGTGAAATTTGCTCAGTCCAAGCCCGGTCGGGCCGCCCTGATTACTCTTCTGGAACGGGCCATTGACGGCATCCGCGGAAAAACCGGCACCCTGATTTCCATGTAAACACTTTCCTTGCAAAAAGCCAGGGACATTCCTTCAGAATGTCCCTGGCTTTTTGTCATACACCCATCCCCTGTGCTTCTCTGTTTACCATCAGGCGTATTCCGGGCGCATGCGGCCTGGTGTTTCTAACACAGCAGTCTTGTAATTTTCCCTAGTATTTAGTTGTCCTCTCTCAGCGGCCATTCTGCTGCTCGGATGTTTTCTCCACAACCTCCGGAGTGTCATTTTTCCCAAAAGCTTCTAAAATGATAAGATTATAGTTGAATTTTTTTTTGTGACCTTGTATGATGAAGGCAGGCGGAGTTCTTTCCGCCAAATTTTATCAAGAGTGATTGATAAGGAGGAAAGTAGAATGAAGAAGTTTCTTGCGCTGCTCCTCTCCCTGGCCATGGCGCTGAGTCTGGCCGCCTGCGGAGGAAACGACACCACCACGGATGATACCACAGATGACACCACGGAAGAGAGTTCTTCCAGCGTAAAAATTGGCTTGATCTGCATTCACGATCAGAACTCCGGCTATGACGCAGCCCACATTGACGGTCTGACCGCCGCCTGCGAGGCTCTGGGAATCGACGCCAGCGACCCTGAGCAGGTCATGATGCGCTACAATATCCCTGAGGATGAAACCTGCGAGGACGCCGCCATTGACCTGGCGGAAGCCGGCTGCAACATCATCTTCTCCGACTCCTATGGTCATCAAACTTACATGCTCAGCGCCGCCGAGCAGTATCCTGCCGTCACGTTCGTGGCGTGTACGGGTGATCAGGCCGGCGTTGCTGGTCTGGACAATTTCAAGAACCTCTTCACCAATGTCTATGAGTCTCGCTATGTATCCGGCGTTGTGGCCGGCATGAAGCTCAAGGAGCTGATGGACGCCGGTACCGTGACAGACCCCTATGTGGGCTATGTGGGTGCCTTCCCCTATGCCGAGGTGGTATCTGGCTACACCGCGTTCCTGCTGGGCATTCAGTCCATCGTGCCCGAGGCTCACATGGACGTTCAGTACACCAACAGCTGGTATGATCCCCCGGCGGAGAGCGAGGCAGCCAACATCCTGATGGCTCGCGGCTGCGTTATCATCGGCCAGCACGCCGACTCCACCGGCGCTCCCTCCGCCGTGCAGGCTGAATACGAGGCTGGCAAGACGGTTTTCTCCGTTGGCTACAACATCGACATGCTGTCTGTCGCCCCCGATGCCGCTCTGACCTCCGCTCAGAACAACTGGTCTGTCCTGTACCAGGACACCTTGGAGAAGTTCATCGCCGGTGAGGAGGTTCCCTCCAACTACGCCGCCGGTATCGCTGAGGATGCCGTGATGATCTCCGCCTTGGGTCCCAACTGCGCTGAGGGCACTCAGGAGGCTGTGGACGCCGCCTGGTCCGCCATCAAGGATGGCAGCCTGCAGGTCTTTGACACCAGCAAGTTCACCGTGGGCGGCCAGCCGGTAGAGAGCTATGAGGTAGATTTCTCCATCGTGGACTTTGCCACCGGCAATGTCATCTTCGAGGGCCCCACGGAAAACGTCATTGTGGACGGTGCTTTCCAGGAGTCCACCTTCCGTGCCGCTCCCTACTTCGATCTGCGGATTGACGGCATTACCGAGCTGAACAACAACTAATTCTCCACCCACTGGCGGGGCCGCGATGCGGCCCCGCCTTTGTGCTTGTTAAAAATGGGTACCAACTCTCCCTTACTCAAATTTTTTGTGTGCAATCCTAACAATTTTTTTGCCATTTTGGATTTACAGCAGATGCAATCCATGGTATACTTGCCATAGAAGCCTTTCCCAGGCGCTGGGGTCCTCATCGCACCGGCGCCTTTTTGAATTTATGCCCCGTGGCAGAAAGGATGGTCTTCTTGGAAACTGTTGCAGCGGTCCAAATGAAGCACGTGACGAAACGATTCGGCAGTGTTATTGCCAATGACAGCGTCTCCCTGGATATCAACAAGGGGGAAATCCTCTCTCTACTGGGAGAAAATGGAAGTGGCAAAACCACCCTGATGAACATGCTGGCAGGCATCTATTTCCCTGACGAAGGGGAGATTTTGGTAAACGGCTCCCCTGTTACCATTGCCTCGCCCAAGGATGCCTATGAACACGGAATCGGCATGATCCATCAGCATTTCAAGCTGGTGGATGTTTTCACCGCAGCGGAGAACATCGTCTTGGGGCTAGAGCACGAGGGAAAGTTGGACTTAAAGTCCGCCTCTGCCAAGATCACGGAAATTTGTAAAAAATATGGGTTTCACATTGACCCCTCCAAGAAGGTCTATGACATGTCTGTATCGGAAAAACAGACTGTGGAGATCGTGAAAGTTCTCTATCGGGGCGCGGAAATCCTGATTCTGGACGAGCCCACCGCTGTTTTGACTCCGCAGGAGACAGACCGCCTGTTCGCTGTGATGCGCAACATGCGCTCTGACGGCAAGGCCATGGTGATTATCACCCACAAGCTCCACGAGGTGATGGATGTATCTGACCGGGTCGCCGTTCTGCGCAAGGGCAAATACATCGGAGACGTACCCACAGCAAGCACCAATCCTCAGTCTCTCACCGACATGATGGTAGGGCGGGCTGTCACGCTGAATATTGACCGGCCGGAACCTCAAAACCCCACACCCCGGCTGGAGGTTCAAAATGTCACCGTTTATGATGCCATGGGTGTCAAGCGCCTGGACCAGGTGTCCTTCACCGCCATGGGCGGGGAAATTCTGGGCATCGCCGGCATCGCTGGCTCTGGCCAGAAGGAGCTGCTGGAGTCTATCGCTGGATTACAGCCCATGCAGCCCGGCGCCTCCATTCTCTACCGTCCCCTGGGGACCGCTCCGGAGGCCCCGGGCATGGAGCTGGTGGGGAAAACGCCTTTGCAAATCAAGCGAGCCGGTGTGTCCTTGGCCTTTGTACCAGAGGACCGGCTGGGCATGGGATTGGTTGGCACCATGGGCATGACCGGCAACATGCTGCTGCGCAGCTACCGGAAGGGCCACGGCGCCTTTACTGACCGCAAGGCCCCCAGGAAGCTGGCCGAGCAGGTCAAAGAGGAGCTGGATGTCATCACTCCCAGTGTCAATTTTCCCGTCCGGCGCCTCTCCGGAGGAAACGTGCAGAAGGTGTTGGTGGGCCGGGAGATTGCCCAGGAGCCCACGGTATTGATGACGGCTTACGCCGTCCGGGGCCTGGACATCAACACTTCCTACACAATCTATAATCTGTTAACAGAGCAGAAGATGAAGGGCGTAGCTGTGGTGTTCGTGGGTGAAGATTTGGATGTGCTGTTAGAGCTGTGCGACCGCATTCTGGTGCTGTGCGGCGGGCAGGTCAGCGGTGTGGTGGAGGCCCGCACCACGACAAAAGAAGAGGTAGGGCTGTTGATGACCCGTTTCAAAAAGGAGGCTGCTGAGGTATGAGTCATGTAAAATCTCATAGCAGAGAGCCTCTGCTGCGGATTGCCAAACGAGAAGGCATCTCTCGTCCCAAGGCTTACGGCGTCCGGGCTGCTGCGGTACTGTTGTCTCTGGTGGTCAGCGGCATCTTCATCTTCACTGTCACCAAGCTCAACCCCATCGCCGTGTATGAGGGGATTTATGACGGCGCTTTCGGCACTCCCCGCCGTTTCTGGGCCACAATCCGGGATACCATGATGCTGCTGTGCATCGGTGTAGGCCTGGCTCCCGCATTCAAAATGCGCTTTTGGAACATCGGCGCAGAGGGGCAGATTCTCATTGGCGGCGTCATTACCGCCGGATTCATGCGGTTTTACGGCGGTACAATTCCCACCCCCGTCCTACTGGTCTTGATGGCCGCCGTCTCCCTGACGGCAGGCGGTGTCTGGGGTGTGATTCCCGCCACCTTCAAGGCCCGCTGGAACACTAACGAGACTCTGTTCACCCTGATGATGAATTATGTCGCCATCCAAATCACCAGCTATTGTGTGGCCCTATGGGAGTTTCCCGTCGGCTCCAACACGGTGGGTGTGATTCACCAGCAGACCAAATACGGCTGGTTTCCTGAAATTTTCGGTCAGGAGTATGGTCTGAACGTCATCCTGGTGATGACATTGACGGTGGGCATGTACATCTATTTGAAATACTCCAAGCACGGCTATGAAATCACCGTGGTAGGCGACAGTGAGAACACTGCCCGCTACGCTGGCATCAGCGTTAAAAAGGTCACGGTCCGGACTATGGCCATTTCCGGCGCTATCTGCGGTCTTGCAGGCTTCATCGCCGTGGCCGGCGTGGGCCACACGATCTCCACCTCCACTGCTGGCGGCCGGGGCTTTACCGCCATCATTGTAGCGTGGCTCGCACAGTTCAACACATTTGTGATGATTCTGATTTCTTTGCTGCTGGTCTTTCTGCAAAAGGGTGCTATTCAGATTGCCACTCAGTTCGGTCTGAACGATTATGCCTCCAACATCATCACTGGCATCATCTTGTTCTTCATTCTGGGCAGTGAGTTCTTTATCAACTACCGTGTGATTATCCGTTCCAGAAAGGAGGGTGCGAAATGAGTCTGGGCTCTGATTTCATGGATCTGTTGATCCGGCTCCTTCAATCCGCCGTGTGCTTTGGCACCGTCATCATGTACGGCGCCCTGGGCGAGATTCTGACGGAGAAGTCCGGCAACCTGAACCTGGGCGTCCCGGGCATCATGTACCTGGGCGGCATCGCGGGCCTTGCTGCCTCCTTCTTCTATGAGTTCAACAACCCCTCCCCCTCCCCGCTGATATGCCTGCTGTTGAGTTTTGGGGCGGCGTTTCTGGCTTCGGCCCTGGGGGGGCTGCTATACAGCTTTCTAACTATTACGCTGCGGGCTAACCAGAACGTCACCGGCCTGACACTGACCATCTTTGGCGGCGGCATTGCCAACTTTTTCGGTGGAAGCCTGAATACGATGGCCGGCGGCGTGGGCCAGATTTCTGTGGCCGCCACCAGCGCCGTTTACCGGGCCAATCTCAACAACTCTACAGACCTGGGCGTCTTCGGCTCGCTGTTTCTCAGCTACGGCTTCATGGTGTATCTGGCGATTGCGCTTTCCATCGTCATGGCCTGGTTCTTAAACCGCACTCGGGCCGGATTGAATCTTCGCGCAGTGGGTGAAAATCCCGCTACTGCGGACGCGGCAGGTGTCAACGTGACGCGCTACAAGTATCTGGCCACCTGCGTGGGTGCCGGCATCTCCGGCATGGGCGGCCTGTACTACACGATGGACTACATCAAGGGCACCTGGGCCAACGACGGCACCATCGAGTCCCTGGGCTGGCTGGCAGTGGCTCTCGTGATTTTCGCCATCTGGCGGCCGCTCAACGCCATCTGGGGGTCCTATCTCTTCGGACTGCTGTTCTGGGTTTACCTGATTATTCCGGGTCTGGGCCGGAGAGACATTGAGCTTTTCAAGATGCTGCCCTACCTTGTCACCATCCTGGTGCTGGTTGTGATCTCGCTGCGGAAAAAGCGGGAAAATCAGCCCCCCGCAAGCCTGGGTCTGCCTTACTTCCGAGAGGAGCGGTAATCCATGCCCTCTAATGACACGGCCGGTCTGATTTCATCAGACCGGCCGTGTTTTTGAAAAGATGAAGATATTTTACAAGCCTTTTCTCCTGCCAATTGGTATCATAGCTTCCAAGGAGGCGCGCATATGAAAAACGAGGTCAGAACCGCTGTCTACGACGGGACGCTACAAGTGGAAGCCTACCGTCTCCAGGGAATCGCTCAGCCCTTTCCAGCCCACTTCCACGACCACTATGTGATCGGCCTGACTGAGGCTGGAGAGCGCCGCATGATCTGCCGGGGACAGACCTGGACGCTCCAGCGGGGCAGCATGGTCCTCTTCTGTCCAGGGGAGCTTCATGCCTGCGTACAGGCAAATGCGGAGCCATTTGACTATCGAGGCATGAACATCCCCTCACAGGTCATGCTGAAAGAGGTTCAGGAGGCTGTTGGAAACACGGCCCTTCCGGAGTTTTCCCAGCCCGCTCTAGAGGATGCGGAAGCCGCCTGCTGCCTGCGGCTTCTCCACCAGGCGATCATGGAGGAGGACAGCAGCTTTAGAAAGGAAGAGCTTTTTTTGCTGTTGATCTCCCGGCTGCTCCAACAGTATGGACAGCCCCCTCCCCGCAGCGTTCCGGAGTGCCGGATCGAGGTGGAGTCCGCCCGCGCGTTCATGGAGAAGCACTTTGCCGAACACTTGGATTTGGAGCAGCTGTGCGGCCTGGTACATCTCAGCAAGTCCACCTTGCTGCGGGCTTTCACACGCGCCAAGGGGATCACTCCCTATCACTATCTGGTAAACCTTCGGATTTGTGCGGCTAAGCGCCTTCTGGAGCAAGGCGCTTCTCTCCTGGAAGCAGCCATGCAAACAGGCTTTTCCGATCAAAGTCATTTCACAAACTGTTTCAGCCGATATATTGGACTAACGCCCGGCGCCTATCAGGAAATATTCACCCGGGCAGAGAAAAGAGGATGACAGATGGACTACCAAAACGAAAAGTGCGTCATGGTGATGGACGAGCAGCTGCCTGTCGGCATGCTGGCAAACACGGCGGCTATCCTGGGAATCACCCTGGGGCAGAAGCTGCCGGAGGTTGTGGGCGACGATGTAGTAGATCAGAGCGGACAGACGCACCTGGGGATCATCGCCTTCCCCGTCCCCATTCTAAAGAGGTCTCGGGAAGGCATCCGGGAACTGCTGGAAAAGCTCCGCCAGCCGGAATTTCAGGGGGTGGTCGCAGTAGATTTTTCTGAGTTGGCTCAGGGCTGTAAAACCTATTGCGATTATATCACGAAAATGGGAAACACTCCCGAGACGGATCTCTCATATCTGGGCCTTGCCATCTGCGGCAGCAAGAGGCTCGTAAATCAGCTCACCGGCAGTCTGCCGTTGCTGCGTTGAGAATATCACTCCCGTACTGGTCTTGTCTCATTACCCAGTTCTATCATTAGAGGGTTCGGCATACTGCCGAACCCTCTAATTTATTTATGATTTGGGCTCCTCAGATTCCCCCAGGGTAGCCTCAGCTGTCTCTTCCGCAGTCTCCGGTTCCTCCGTCAAAGGGCTGACCGCCTCCGTATCAGCGGTTAGCTGCTCCCGGGCCAGCCGGTTCACCAAGAGCCCCTCAGCCGTGCGCTTTTTAATCCTGATATTGTAAAACAGCATCAGTGCCGCCACAATCGCCAGTACCAGGCTCAGCGCCTGAGACACACGGATCGGCTGTCCCATAAACGTCCAGTCAAAGAGATAGAGGCTGTCTGTCCTTAGCCCCTCAATCCAGAACCGGCCCAGTCCGTACCACAGGAAATAGAACCAAGTGTTTTCTCCGTCAAAACGGCGGCCCTTCGAAATCACAAACAGCAGCAGCCCCAGCCCCACCAGATTCCATAGGCTCTCATAGAGAAAGGTGGGATGCACCTCAATATATTGAGAGGAAGTAACCCACAGCCGCATCCGCCAGGGAAGATCCGTCAAGCCGCCGAAAGCCTCCCGGTTGATAAAGTTCGCCCAGCGGCCGATGATCTGTCCCAGAATCAGCCCCAGTACGCCCAGATCCGTCATAGCGAAGAAGGAGAGCTTCTTATGCCGGGTGTAGAAGAACACCACGATCACTGCCACGATCACCGTACCGTAAATTGCAAGGCCGCCGTCCCAGATGGCGACCATCCTGCCCCAGTTCAGGGTTCCATCTGCGTTTCGGTAGAGTTCCAGATTGAAAATCACGTAATAGATGCGGGAGCCGATGATGCAGCTTGGCACCGCCCAGAGAACCATGTCCAAAACATGATCCTCCTTGATGCCGTACCGCTTGGCCTGCTTCATGCAAAGCAGCAGACCCGCCAGCATGGCTGCCGCCAGGATGATCCCATACCAGTAGATGCCGTGCCCGACATGGATGGCGATGGGGTCCGGGTTGAACTCCCAGTCTCCGAAGAGGCCAGGAAAGCTGATAGGCATATCTTTCAACGCTTGCAACGAAGTCAAAATGGATGTTCCTCTCTTTCTCTCTTAGTCCTTGGGTGTGATCTCACTGAGGACCATGCGGTCAGGGCGCAGATTGTCCCGCAGGAAGGCGGCCACGTCCTCCCGGGTGACGGTGTCGAACACCTGGGGGAAGCGGAAGGGGTCGTAGCCGTGGAAGTACCCTTCCGTCAAGGAGACGGCGATGTTCTCAAAGGAGTTCAGCCCACGCAGATTGGAGCCGAAGGCGGCGCGCCGGACCTGCTGGTAGAAGTCCTCATCGATTCCCTCTCGGGCCAGGCGATCCACCTCCTTTTGGATCTCCACTGCCACAGCTCTTGCGTTCTTGCTGTCTCCGCCAGCGTAGAGATACGCAATCCCCGGCATCATTTCAAAGGCGCCGCCGAAGCTGGAATTGATCAAGCCCTGATCATAGAGCCGCAAATACAGCGGACTGGAATCTCCCAGCAGAATATCACAGGCCATGTCACCCAGCACCGCAAGGCGCAGATAGTCCTCTCCATCTGCCGCGGGGCGGCACTTAAAGCCCACCAGGAACTGGGGACTGGCCACCTCCATCGCCCGACAGGTCTCCGCCGCCGCCACGGTTTCCGGCTCCTCGCCGTAATCTCTGGGGATCGCCGGGCCGCCCTCCCGGGGCAGAATCCTACGGGCCATATCCGCCACATGGATCGGGTCCACATCTCCCACCACCGTCAGTATCATGTTGGAGGGGGTATAGAATGCCTTGTGGCAGTCGTAAAGCGTCTCCGCCGTGATGTGGGAAATGCTCTCCACTGTGCCGGCAATGCTGGTGCGGGCGGTGCTGGTATGATAGAGTGCCTGCATCATGCGGGTGTAAATCTGCCAGTCAGGATTGTCCTCAATCATTCGGATTTCCTGACCGATAATCCCCTGCTCCTTGGCTACGCTCTCCTCTGTGAAGTAGGGAACGGAGACGAACGAGAGCAAGATTTCCAGGTTTTCCTCAAAATGCTCCGTGGAGTCAAAATAGTAGCCTGTCATGGCGTTGGCGGTAAAGGCGTTTGGCTCCGCGCCGTTTTTCGCTAACTCCTGAAGAGCGTTGCCCTCCTTGGTGTCAAACATCTTGTGTTCCAGATAGTGGGCAATGCCCGCCGGTGTGTCCAGCCACCGGCCGTCCAGCTGAAAGCGAACATCCATGCCGCCGTAACGAGTGGCAAAAAAGGCGTATTTTTTGGCATAGCCGGGCTTTGGCACCACGCAGACCTGCAGTCCGTTGGGCAGGGTCTCCCGATAGACGGACTCGCCGATACGCTCGTAAAATCTCTGTTTCATTGGGCTTCCTCCCCTCGCAGGAAATACACCGTGTCCAGGCGGACCGTCTCCATGGCCCGGTGGACCCGTTCCCCTGTCACCTCCCGGACCTGATCCGCCAGCTCCTCCGGCGTCTCGGATTGGCCGGTGGCCGCCTGGCCAAGATAAAAATTTTCCAGCTTTCCCTGGGAGTCCTCCATGGAGGCATAGGCATTGAGCAGCGTGCTCTGGGCGCCCTCCATCTCCCAATCCTCCAGCTTGCCGTTTTTGACAGCCTCCAGCTGGGCCAAAATCTCATCATACGCCCTCTGGAAATTCTGAAACTCAATGCCGGAGGAGACCGTGATCAACCGCTTCTGCCGGTGATAGAGGGAGGACGCATAGTAGCACAGGGACAGCTTCTCCCGTACATTCATAAAGAGCTTGGAGTTGCTGCTGCCGCCAAAGAGGGTATTGCCCACCATCATGGCGGCGTAGTCGTCGCTGCCGCAGGCAAAGCCCATACCAAGTTTGCCCTGGGTCACATCCAGAGACTCCTCTACCCGCAGCACCTCCTGCCGGGCGGGATGGGGCCGATACAGGGCGATATCCCGCACCTGGTCCCGCGGCAAGGCGGCGAGAGCGGAGAGCAGCGCCTGCTCTACCCTTCTTTGCGGGGCGCTGCCGCTGTAGATCAGCTCCAGACGCGCGGTGGAGATCAACTCCTGATACAACGCGTACAATTGTTTGGGCTGCACGCTTTCAGCGCCCGCCTCACCGCCCAGGCGGGGAATCCCATAGGGCTCCCCCGCACACATCTCCCGCAGGAGGCGGCTGTCTGCGTAGTCCCGCTTATCGTTGACAAGGCTGCGGATAGCGTCCAGAAGGTTGGTCTTTTCACTCTCAAAGTAGGACGGCACAAAGCGGCCCCGCTCGGTCACTGGGTCGCAGATCAGCTCCCCCAACAGCTCTGCTACCGGCTCCAGCAGCTTTTCCCCGCCGGGTGCAAAGCTATCGTCAATCAGGCTCGCCACAAAGCCCACGCACTGATTCTCACCCTTTTTCCGAACCGTGGTCTCAATCCGGGCACCGTACAGCTCGTCCAAACGGGCGGAAAGGCTCCCCATATCCGGGCAGGAAACGGTGCCCCGCCGCAGTACGGATGGCAGCAGCGCATAGGCGGAGGCAGTCTCCTCCCGCAATGGCGTCACAAACTGGGCGGAAAGCAGACTCGTCTTAAACTTTTGAGCCGGCAGATACGTCAGGTATACGCCCTCAGCCAGCTTCGTTCTGGTAACTTCCAAATTCTCAGCTCCTTTGTTGGAATCCTATATGAACCGTATTATAGTATAGTCTTCCGCGCTTTTCAAACTTTTTTCCAAATTCGTCCCTGTCAGATTGTAACGCACTCTGCCAGATGTTAAAATGAAACCACCTCAGAAGAAATCCGCTTTTCATAAGGAGCTCCTCGATGCATCAGCGTTTTGAGAATCTCGTAACGGCACTTTTCCTCTTGGTCCTGGGGGCGGGGCTGTTGCTGCACGAAGGAGAATTCCCTGGATGCCGCCTGCTGTTGACCGCAGGCGACAGCGCCTTTCCCGCCAGCGTTGTTGGCAGCGCCCGCCACTGCCCTCACCGGCCAAAACCGATGGGGCTATTACGCCAATACTCGCAGGAAGTTTTCTCTGGCGACCATCGCCCGCTCCCTTTGGCTCATCCCCAGCTTTTCCAACCAGGAAAAAAAGGCCGGGATTTCCCCGCAGTCCTCCAGGCCCTGGGCCCCTTCGTTTCCCGGTCCGAAGAACTCGCAGAAGTCAAAGCCACAGGCTACGTGCTCCACACCCATGACATCCGCCATATGGGCGGCATGCCGGGCCAACATCTCCGCCGTCTGCTGCTCCGGATCGGCGTGGACAAATCCATGGTAGACGTTCACCCCCACCACACCACCGGTGTCCCGGATGGCCCGGAGCTGATCGTCCGTCAGGTTCCGCCGGACATCGCACAGAGCGCGGCAGTTGGAGTGAGATGCAATCACCGGCCCTCTGGCCAGACGGATCACATCGGCAAAGCCGCCGTCGTTAAGGTGCGATACGTCCGGCAGCATCCCCAGATTCTGCATTCTGGTCACTGCCTGCTGACCCAGGTCCGTCAATGGGGAATAGCGGTCCCCGCCAGCTCCTGTAGCCAAGGCATTCGTCTCGTTCCAGGTCAGCATGCCGATCCTGGCGCCAAAATCCGCGTAGCGGTTGATGCCGGTCAGATCCTCCCCGATAGCAGCCATGCCCTCTATGGCAAAAAAGGCGTATATCTGCCCCTGCTCTCTGGCCTGCTCCGCCCCAGCGGCGGTGCGCACTGCCGCGAGCCAGGGGCTTTCCACCACCTCCGCTCGCGTACAGCGCATCATCACAGCTGTACGGACCGCCGCACTCTCCATTCCGGGGATATCCTTCCAGAAGGTCTCCTCTGCCGCTGTCGTCCACAGCGCCAACACCAGCCCCTCTACGCCACCCCGGCGCAGCCGGTCCAGATGATGTCGTTCCAGTACAAGTCGCTCCCCTGCAAGGCGCCGCCGTGTCACATCATATAAGAGGTCGGAATGTCCGTCCAAAACCATGTGCTCTCCCCCTTGTTATATGTTGTATCCAGTATACGCTGTTTCCCCCTCCGCCGCCACCGAAAACAGGAAAATTTCTATCAGTTTCTTCCGATTTTCCCCTTGACTTTTTTCAAAAATTCCTGTAAACTAATCCTCGTTGTAAAGTTTATGAGCTTTACAGAGAGGAGGGCTCCCGTGAAAAATCAGACCTACCGCATGACGATGCTCTTCGATTTCTATGGAGAGCTTCTGACCCCACGGCAAAAGGAGTTCTTTGATCTCTATTACAATGAGGATCTGTCCCTGGCAGAGATTGCGGAAAATGCCGGTATCTCCCGTCAGGGCGTGCGGGATGTCATTGTTCGAGCCGAGGCCGCCATGCAGGAGGTAGAGGACAAAACCGGTATTATCAAACGGTTTGAAGCCCAGCGGCCCCATCTAGACGCGATTGAATCCGCCGCCGCCGAGGTGCAGACCATCAACTACCGGCAGTATGACAATCCCCGGCTGACGGAGCTGGTGGAACTGATCCATACGGAAACCGCCGCTTTAAAGGATTGACACGATGGCATTTGAAGGACTCTCTGAAAAACTCAACGCCACATTCAAGCGTCTGCGGGGCAAGGGCCGCCTAACGGAAAACGACGTCCGGGAGGGCATGCGCGAGGTACGTCTTGCGCTGCTGGAGGCAGACGTGAGCTACAAGGTGGTCAAGGAATTTGTTGCCACTGTAACAGAGCGGGCTGTTGGAAGCGATGTGTTGGACAGCCTGACCCCCGCCCAGCAGGTTATCAAAATCGTCAACGAGGAGCTGACGAACTTGATGGGCGGTGCCAACGCCAAGCTCTCCCTGGCCAGCAGCGGCCCCACCGTTGTGATGATGGTGGGCCTCCAGGGCGCGGGCAAGACCACCACCACGGCCAAGCTCGCAGGGCTTATGCGCCGCCAGCTGGGAAGACGGCCGCTTCTGGCTGCTTGTGACGTGTACCGCCCCGCCGCTATTGAGCAGTTAAAGGTGGTAGGGAGCCAGCTGGACCTGCCAGTCTTTGAACAGGGCCAGGGGGACCCGGTGGAAATCGCCCAGGCCGCCCTGCGCCATGCCAGAGACCATGGTAATGATCTGGTCTTTCTGGACACTGCCGGCCGGCTCCATGTGGACGAGGCTTTGATGGACGAGCTCAAGCGAATGAAATCTGCCGTCCACCCTCATGAGATTTTGCTGGTGGTGGACGCCATGACCGGCCAGGACGCGGTGAACGCCGCCTCCTCCTTTGATGAGGCGCTGGGGATTGACGGCGTAGTGCTCACCAAACTGGACGGCGACGCCCGTGGCGGCGCGGCACTTTCCATCCGGGCAGTCACCGGCAAGCCCATCAAATTTGTAGGCACCGGCGAGAAGCTGGAGATGATTGAGCCCTTCCATCCGGACCGGATGGCCTCCCGTATCCTGGGCATGGGAGACATGCTCTCCTTTATCGAAAAGGCGGAGGCGGCCTTTGACCAGAAGCAGGCCGCCAAGCTGGAGGAAAAGCTCCGCAAAAATCGCTTCACCCTTCAGGATTATTACGACCAGCTCCAGCAGATCCGGGGCATGGGCGATCTCAGCCAGTTGGCTGGCATGATGCCTGGGCAGCTGGGCCGGCAGCTCCAAGGCGCCAGCATTGACGAAAAGCAGATGGCCCACACCGAGGCTATTATCCTCTCCATGACACCGCTGGAGCGGGAGAATCCCCAGATTCTAAACGCCAGCCGCAAGCGGCGCATCGCCGCCGGCTGCGGGCTGGAGGTGGTGGACGTAAACCGCCTACTCAAGCAGTTCGACGCTATGCAGCAGATCGTTAAGCAATTTTCCAAGGGCCGCGCAGCCGGCGGGCGGATGCACGGTTTTGGCCGGAAAAAGCGTTTGAAGTAACATGCCTTCCGGCGGCAATCCAACGGATATAAGTGCTCTCGCATTTATAGATATAACTCATATTTCACATTTACGGAGGTACAACATGGTTAAGATCAGACTGCGCCGCATGGGCGCCAAGAAGGCCCCTTACTACCGCGTTGTGGTAGCGGATTCCCGCTTCCCCCGCGACGGCCGTTTCATTGAAGAGATTGGCACCTATAACCCCTGCGTCTCCCCCGCCGCCATCAAGATTGACGCTGAGCGCGCCAAGGAGTGGATCAAGTCCGGCGCCCAGCCCACCGACACGGTCAGAGCTCTGCTGAAAAAAGTGGATGTCCTCTGATCCGGAGGGCGGATCATGAAGGACTTGCTGCTCTACATTGCCAGAAACCTGGTGGATGATCCTGACGCAGTCTCCGTTACGGAGGTCCCAGGCGACGAGGAGCTGACACTGGAACTGCGTGTCGCTCCCGACGACATGGGGAAGGTCATTGGCCGTCAGGGCCGCATCGCCAAAGAGATTCGGACTGTGGTCCGGTCCTATGCTCAGCGCACCGGCGTGAAGGTTTCCGTCGACATTGTGGACTAAAAGAGAGAGGCGGTGCTGTGCACCGTCTCTTTTCATCGATCCAGCAGCTTGTCCTCCCGCATATCGCCAGATGACCTCCTACACTTCTTCCGCGAGCGGCGCCTTTCTCCAGCAGCGGCCTTCTTCGATCACCGCCTGGATAGCTTTTTGGCTGGCGGCATCCAGCGGTGCGGATTCCTAAAGCGCCTGGCGGAGCAACATTTTTCCGCTCCGCCTGCACCTACGCTCGTTTTGCAGCCGGCTTCCGCTCCAAAAAATCCCGAATTTTCTTATTCCTCTCGTTTCTCTCGTGCAGTCTGATACGCTTTTTGCTGCGGAAACACAAGCGGCCACTTGTCTATCTCTGCAAAAAAGGGTATACTGTCGTTATCTAGCTAAGAAGGAGACGCCTCCATGAAATTGGAAACCATCAAAGTCGGCCGTATCGTCAATGCCCATGGCATTCGGGGCGAGGTCCGGGTCCAGCCCCGGGATGGCGATCCCGGCTTTTTGACTCGCTTTAGAACCTTTTATATGGATGGCCGCCCCATAACCCCCACCGCCGTCCACGTCCACAAAAACGTTGTGCTGATGAGGCTCCCCGGTGTGGAGGACATGAACGCCGCCCTGTCCCTCAAGGGAAAGGAACTCTATATCCGCCGGGAGGATGCCCAACTGCCTCCGGGACAGTGGTTTGACGACGAGCTGCTGGGGCTTCCTGTATTCGACGAAACCGGCGAGCGGTTAGGAGAGCTGACCGCAGTGGAGAACTATCCCGCCCACAAGGTCTACACCGTGCGGGGCGAGCGGGAGTATCTGATTCCCGCCGTGGAAGGCGCTTTTATCTTGAGTATCGATATGGACGCGGGGCGGATGACCGTCCGAGTGTGGGAGGGCATGTGATGGAAATTGACATCATGACCCTCTTTCCTGAGGCGGTGGACGCCATGCTGGGCATCAGCATCCTGGGCCGCGCCCAGGAGCGGGGCCATATCGCCATCCGCACCCACCAGATTCGCTCCTACACCACCAACAAGCAGATGCAGGTGGACGACTATCCTTACGGCGGCGGACGGGGCGCCGTGATGCAGGCAGACCCCCTCTATCGCTGCTGGGCTTACATCCTGGAGACCCACGGCCCTGGCCGCACCATTTTCATGTCTCCCTGCGGGCGCACCTTTGACCAGGAGGCCGCCAAGGAACTCAAGGCCCGCTACGACCATCTGATTCTGGTCTGCGGCCACTACGAGGGGGTGGACCAGCGCTTTTTGGATGAGTGCGTGGATGAGGAGCTCTCTTTGGGCGACTTCGTCCTCACCGGCGGCGAAATCGCCGCTATGGCGGTGACGGACGCGGTGTGCCGCATGGTCCCCGGCGTTCTGCCGGACCCGGAGTGCTTTGAGGAGGAATCCCATTGGAACGGCCTGCTGGAGTATCCCCAATACTCCCGCCCCGCCGTCTGGCACGACAGGGCCGTGCCAGAGGTGCTTCTCTCCGGCGACCATGGCAAGGTAGCCGACTGGAGGAAAAAGGAGAGCTACAAGCGTACCATGCGCCGCCGTCCGGACCTGTTCGCCAAATTTGACGAGTCCCAGCTGATCACCAAGGCAGAAAAAAAAGTCCTGCAGCAGGCCAAAGATGAGCTGGCCGCCGAGGACCAAGCATAGGAAAGCCCGGTGCAGCGTGCCGCACCGGGTTCTTTCTCAGTTTCTGGAGCATTTCTCCGCATCAATGGCTAGCACCAGCATCAGCACGCACAGCGCATCCATGGGGTTGGCCACATCGATCACGTAGGTGTCCGTCCACTGCAGCAACTCCTTGGAAATTCTGGCTACCAAGGCGCCGCAGGGTTCTGTTACCGTGTAATCCCACTCCAGGAAGCTCCCCTCCACCTGCCAGCCGTTGCAGTCGATGTCAAAGCGGGGGGTGAAGAAGGTGAATTCCTTTTGAATGCTGCCCACATACTCTCCGCCCAGATACATCTCAAATTTTGGCAGAAAAGTCAGCACCCGCTCCTTCACTGTGCCCACATGGTTCCCTGCCGCGTCCAGGATATGCAGGCAGTGGCCCCATGCCAGCTGGCCCTCGACCGTGTAGACGGCCGCTCCGGAGTCATCGTAAATATCATAACTGTCAAACCAGGAAAACAATCTCTGCTTGAAATAAAGCCGCATAATGCCGCCTCCCGCATCCATGATTATTTCATGATACCAGATTTCCGCCGGCAAAGCGTTACAAAAAAATGACAGCCCTTACAACAGTCGAAAGCCCTCCGGCCCTGCCCGGAAGCTCTTGCTGAAATATACCCCCATAGCCCGGATCAGATAGGCAGTATCTGCCGCACCCGCCAGCTCATAGGCCGCGTGCATGGCAAGCTGGGGAAGTCCCACGTCCACACTGTGGACAGAGAGGTGCGCGGTGCTGATGTTGCCCAGGGTAGACCCACCAGGCAGATCCGCCCGGTTGCTGTAGCGTTGCACCGGTACGCCAGCCTCAGCGCAGATCTGGCGGAAAACGGCGTCGGATACGGCATCAGTGGTGTAGCGCTGGGCGGCGTTGTATTTGATCACTACGCCGCCGCCCAATACCGGAGCCTCATTGGAGTCGGCGTACTCCGGATGGGCAGGATGCACGGCATGGGCGTTGTCTGCCGACACCAGAAAGCTGTTGGCCACGGCTACCTGGAAGTCCTCTTCTCCCCTGCCAAGTGCGCCGTTGATCCTCCGCAACACGTCTTGTAGAAAGGTGGAATCCGCCCCTTGGCGGGTACCGCTGCCCACCTCCTCATTATGGAAGACTGCCAGCACCGGGACGCTGCCGCTCTCCGCCGCCTCCAAAAAGCCCTGGAGGCAGGCGAAGACACACTGAAGGTCATCCAGTCGGGGCCCCGCCACAAACTCTTTGTGAATCCCGCTCAGCACGGCTTCCGCCCGAGGATAGAGATACAGATCGGTGGAGAGCAGGTCCTTCTCCCCAACGCCTGCTGTCTCCGCAATCAGGCGCCGGAAGGCCCCCGGTTCCCGCCCCAGTCCCAGTAGGGGCAGCAGATCTGTATGAGGTTTCAGCACCGTCCCTTTGTTTACCTCCCGGTCCATGTGGATCGCCACACTGGGAATCACCAGCAGGTCCTGGTCCACGTCCACCAGCTGAGATATGATCGCTCCGTTCCGACGCACCATCACCCGTCCGGCAACAGACAAGGGGCGATCCAGCCAGGAACGCATCACCATGCCGCCGTATGGCTCCACGCTCAGCCTCAGGCAGTTGCCGGCGGAGGACACCGCCTCCCGCACCTTAAAAGAGGGTGAATCGCTATGAGCCGCTGCCAGCATGAATCCCACGGCCTCCTGCCGGGGAAGGCGGAACGCAATCAGGCTGGCATCTCCCCGGAGTGCGAAATACTTCCCACCGGAGGCGAGCTGCCAGGGCTGCTCCTCCCAGAGCCGGATATAACCATTCGCAGCAAGTATCTGTGCCGCCTGGTCCGCGGCATGGTAGCAGCTGCGGCTTGCATTTAAGAACTTCAAAAGCTGTTTGATTTCTTCCATATTGATCTCTCCGTAATCTGCATCAAATTCTGCCGGAATCACCCAAGACAGCGGGTTTATTGGTCTGCCTCTCTCTCAAAGATGATCTGATAGCACCATGCGCCGTAAATTCCCATCTTTTCATGAAAGGGAACCACAACCTGCTTGAGCCGCCAGCCCTTTTGCGCCTCCGCGGCAATGACTTTCTGGCATTCCCGCCAGGCATCCCCGCGCGCCGTTTTCCCCGCTTTTCTGGCGGGGATCTCTAAAAATTGATATTCATATTGTCGCATGGATTCGGAAGCCTCCTTTTTAAATATCACTTTCATCAGGGATGATGATATCATAAACGACCGTCTCTCACAAGGCAATCAGCAGCACTCAGAGGCAGGTGGTTGCGGTTTTAGCCTTAGCATGGTACAATAGCTGCAAAGCAGCCATTGCACATGGATTTTACAGACGCGCCACAAGGTGCTGCACCTATGGTATCATACGCCAAGCATCTATGGTACGCCTGATTTCGACGGTATTGTGCGTCTTATACCATAATGCCCTCCTCTGTGGAGCTCTACTCTCCCCTTTTTTGGCTGTGGTGAAAAGCCTGTCATTCCCCTGTCCCGGGTTGTTCCCAATCATGTTCAAGGTAAACCCTGAACATAAGTACCCGGTCATTGGTTTGGCGTTTTATGCCAATTTAATTCTGTAAGCAAGAAAGAGATTCAATTCCTATGATTATCATGGACTTAGAGTGGAATCGCAGCTATGACAAGATTCCGCTGGAAGAAATACTGCAGATTGGAGCTGTTCGGCTGGAGCGAATGGGCGGCCCCATTGTGGACACCTTTTCTGTCTTCATTCGGCCTTGTGTACATAAAAAGCTCAACCGCACGGCCAAGGCTCTTCCTGAACTACAGCGCGCCTTAAATTCCAAAGTCCGGTTTCCCGCCGCGCTGCAGGCCTTTTCAGACTGGTGTGGGGAGGAGACGGTTTTTGCCGACTGGGGCGGGGACGATTTTGAGGTTCTTCGCCAAAATTGCGCTTACTGGAAGCTTTCCGCGCCAAAGCCCGTTCAGCTCATTGACCTGCAGGCTGCCTTTTCCCTTCGGGTAGGAACCAGCCAGGGTGTGGCGCTGTATCGTGCCGTGGAATACTGCGGCATCCCTGCCTCCTTCACCTTTCACAATGCCCTCAACGATGCGATGTACACTGCGCTTCTAACCGCTTGGGTTGGGCCGAATACCCTCTCTTTGTTGACGCTGCCCAAGGAGGTTCGCCGCTTGGCGGACAGTCCGGAGTTTCCACCCCAGCCCCGCCGGAGGGTGGGGCCCTATCCCTCTTTGATGGCTGCACTCAATGGTCGTAGTTCTCGTCGTTTGGCCTGCCCTCTGTGTGGCGAGCCGATATGGGTGCGACACTGGTATACCGCTGCTCCGGACCGCTATTACGCTGATTTCCGTTGCCGCGCTCACGGCAGCTTTCTCTGCCGCCTTACGCTCTCTCCCATGGAGGGCGGCCAGTGGCAGGGCAGGCTGGCGGTACCAGAGGTGACGCCTGCACTGCTTGAAGATTTTGGCGGAGCCATTCATGCCGGCCCCCTGGACTGTAAGGGCGTCCGCCGCAAGAAGCCACCGCGGAATTCGTCAAAGCGTAGAGCTACGGCTGACCACCCTGTCCCCTGAAGTGGTATACTCCTGTAACTGAGAGGCCGGTCCCACCGGGACTGGCCTCTCAGTGTCTCTTTGTCTGGCACAAAAATTCCCACCTGGTCAGAAAGCTGGTTCGGGCATTTTGTTCCAAGATTTACTAAAAGATTTTCCATCCGAATGCCGGTTTACAATATTGACAATCCGGAAAAAATGTGTTACAATTCGGTTACAATTTTTAAAGGAGTGTTTCCATGGCAGCAAACAAAACCGCAACTGCAGAGGGCCTCATTTATAAAGGCCACCCGCTCCGCCGGGTAGACAATCTGATCTACTACGGGACGATGGCTGAAAAATATATCATTATGATGCAGGTGCTGGACACCAAAAAGGAACAGGACCTGGATTTGGCTACCAAGGTTTCCATCCAGCTGCAGCTGACTGATCCGGAGCTGAAATCCCGGGATCGGGTTGTGAAAAAGAGCGAAAAGAACAGTCTCTACGCCGCTATGGACATCGCCGCCATCTGGCTGGAACGGGCTTTGGCCGGCAAGGAAAAGTAAACAGCGTCACACGAAAGATAACAACAAAGAAAGGATGTACACCCATGACACACTTTGCTGGTAAGATGGTGCGTATGCTGTTGCTCAGTGCCATCTCTACTGTGCTGCTGGCAGGTTTTGCCGCAGCCGCTGAGTCTCAACAGGCTGTTGCCGTGGGCGCAACAACTGGTTCCTCCCTGCGTCTGCGGGCAGATGCCTCCACCTCTGCTTCTGTGATCACCACACTGGATCAGGATGTGGCCGTTGCCGTGCTGGATGACTCCATCGACGGATGGTATAAGGTCAATTACAACGGAAATGTCGGTTATGTATCTGCTGACTACCTGGTCATCGATCAGGACAACGTCTTTACATCCTATGGCCGTGTCAGCGGCGACGGTGTGAACGTCCGTTCCGCTCCCTCCACCAGCGGCGGTACGCTGGCCACCGTCAATGACGGCGCCATGGTCACAGTTAACGGTTTTGTGGACGGCTGGTACGATGTCACCTGTGAATACGGTACGGAGGGATATATCCGCAGCGATTTCCTGGTGCTGACCAACTCCAGCTCCTCCTCGAGTGACATTGTCTCTCTTGCCAAGCAGTATCTGGGCACCCGCTATTCTTACGGCGGCGCTTCCCCCAGCGGCTTTGACTGCTCCGGTTTTACGATGTACATCTACGGCCAGATGGGATATTCTCTCCCCCACTCTGCTACCAGCCAGTGGCAGAGCGGTATCGGCACCAAGGTATGGAGCATTGATGCTCTGCAGCCCGGTGACTTGGTGTTTTTCAATGATCCCAGCCGCAATGCGGGCAAGGCCTGCTCCCATGTAGGCATCTATGTGGGCGACGGAAAACACATCCACTCCTCCTCTTCCAGGAGCGGCGGTGTCATCATTAGCGATCTGACCAGCGGGTATTATAATACATATTTCATTGGCGGTATTCACGTCTAAGAAACCATTTTGGGAGGCACACCATGGTGTGCCTCCCATTCTTTTTATACGCCCGCCATCTGCTCCAAAGCCTGGAGGTCGCCTTGCTCCAAGGCGTCCAGACATTTTCGCATCTGTTCCGGCGGGAAGTCCCACCACCGCAAGGCCAGCAACCTTTGGATTGTCTCCTCGTCATACCGCTTTCGGATGGGCCTTGCCGGCACGCCGCCCATGATGGTATAGGGCTCCACATCCCGAGTGACCACTGCCCGGGCGCCGATGATGGCGCCGTCCCCGATGTGAACGCCGGAGAGGATGACGGCTTCATAGCCGATCCAGACGTCGTTCCCGATCACGATGTCCCCCCGGTTGTCCCAGGCCGACGAGACCTCGGAAACCGGCGTCCCCCACGCCTCATAGAAGATGGGAAACGGATAGGTGGAGAGCGACCGCAGCGTGTGGTTCGCACTGTTCAGCAGGAACTTAGCCCCGCAGGCAATGGAACAGTACTTTCCGATCACCAGTCGGTCGCCGTTGACGGGGTAGTGGTAGAGAACATTGTTCCTCTCAAACTCCACTGGGTCCCGTACGAAGTCGTTGTAGATCGTATAGTCCCCCACGGAGATGTTGTGGCCATGGACCACCGCCCTCAGATAGACGGTCTGCCGGTCCCCGGTCCGGGGATAAATTGTTTCAGCCGGAATTCGCATGATCTATTTCCTCCTGTCTTTTGACGGTTCATACAATTCCGGCCATTGCAATGCAGCGCCTCACCCACACGCCTCCTCTTCAGATTTGACTTTTTACAGGGATGTGCCTGCTGCCAGCAGCCGGACTTCCTCCTCCAGGCGCGCATAGAACCGGGCCAGATGAATACCGTCCGCCAAGGCGTGATTTGCCAGCAGCGTCACCGGCAGCAGCAGGCGGTCTCCCCTTTTCTGATAGCGCCCCCAGGTAATCCGCGGGTTGCTGTCTGCCGGAGAAGGCGTGGGCTGCGTCAGCGCCGTATAGGAGAACCACGGGACACAAGATAGGAAAAACGGACTCTCCGCATCCCCTTCCTCCAGAGACAGGGCATACTTGGCCCGTTCCTGCTCCGCAGACGCATAGGGTAAAAACTCCGCAAATGGCGCGTCCGCCCAGAGACGGCAATAGCAGTACGTCCCGTCTGGCAGTGCCACGGTGTGAGAGGAGGGGCAGCAGTCATATTCCACCACCTGTTCTCCCCGGATACGCCGCCGCAGCTCTGGCACACTGTTGGCTGCCCGGACGGCGGCGTAAAGCACCGCCAGGAAGAAGCTGGTCCCTGTCTGTCCTGACCAAGCCGCCAGCTCCGTCACATCCAGCTCCACCGTCACACCCACATAGGGGTTTGCCAAGCTGCGGAAATAGGCGAACTGCTCTTTGCGGGGGTCCTGGGACATCTCTACGATCCTGCAACCCATTTCCCATCATCCTTTCGCTTTGTTGGTCTCTCCATAATAGCAGATTTCCCGGCAATTTGCACGATTTTTTTCTCCCTGTGGGAATCCACTTGCCATTTTTCACCGGCTGCGTTATCATGCATAAGGAAAACATCGGGGGCCGCACAGCATCGCCTGCAGCCACCAAGTACCAAAGATACGGAGGAAGCTCATGGAAATCAAAGCCATGTACGAGCAGCTCGGCATCAGCCGGGCTGTCTATGAATATGGAGAGCGTGTGCTGCGGGACCTGCGGCCCCGCTTTGACGCTATTGACCAGATGGCAGAATTCAACCAAGGCAAGGTCATCGCTGCCATGCAGAAAAATCGGGTAAACGCCACTCACTTTGCCGCTACCACTGGCTACGGCTATGATGATGAGGGCCGGGCCAATCTGGAGCGGGTCTACGCGGATGTATTCCACACGGAGGCCGCCTTGGTGCGCCCGCAGATCACCTGCGGCACCCACGCGCTGGCGGTGGCCCTCAGTGCCAACCTGCTGCCCGGGGACGAGCTGCTCTCTCCTGTGGGAGCGCCCTATGATACCCTTGAAGAGGTCATCGGCATTCGCCAGAGCCAGTGCTCCCTGCGGGAGTATGGCGTCACCTACGCCCAGGCGGAGTTGACACCGGACGGCGCCTTTGACTATGACGCCATCCGGGCCGCTATCAATGACCGTACGAAACTCATCACCATCCAGCGTTCCAAGGGCTATGCCACTCGCCCTTCCTTTTCCGTCGCTCAGATCGGGGAGGTAATCGCCTTTTGTAAGCAGGTGAAGCCGGATGTAAAGGTGATGGTGGATAACTGTTATGGTGAGTTTGTGGAGGCGCTGGAGCCTTCGGACCTGGGGGCCGATATGGTGGTAGGGAGCCTCATCAAGAATCCCGGCGGTGGCCTTGCTCCCATCGGAGGTTATATCTGCGGCACCCGGGAGTGCGTGGAACGCTGTGCCTACCGCCTCTCCGCCCCAGGACTGGGGCAGGAGGTAGGTGCCAACCTGGGGCTGATGCCTGCGTTCTACCAAGGGCTCTTCCTCTCCCCCACTGTGGTGGCCGGGGCCCTGAAGGGCGCAGTCTTTGCTGCCAACATCTACGAGAAGCTGGGCTTTCCCTGTGTGCCTGGAGCCTCAGAGGACCGGCATGATATCATTCAGGCAGTGACCCTGGGCAGCCCCGAGGGTGTGATTGCCTTCTGCCAGGGAATTCAAGCCGCCGCACCGGTGGACAGCTATGTGACGCCGGAGCCTTGGGCCATGCCTGGGTACGACTCCGAGGTGATCATGGCCGCCGGCTGTTTTGTCCAGGGCAGCAGCATCGAGCTCTCTGCAGACGGGCCGATCCGCCCCCCTTATGCCGTCTACTTTCAGGGCGGTCTGACGTGGTACCATGCAAAACTCGGCATCCTCATGAGCCTTCAAAAGCTGGTGGAGGCAGGTCTGGTTCAACTTCCGGAATAATCGGAGGCTGTATACTCCTCACAGAGTATACAGCCTCTTGTTTTCTTCCAAGTGGCGTCTCAGACGCCGCATGGCCCAGATATAACAGCAAATGTGTGCTAAAAGGGTGACAACCCAGGAAAACGGATAGGACCAGTAAATCATGGCAGGTGTGTGAAACCTGGGAACCTGAAATATCGTGGCAATCCAGATGAGCCGCAGCGCACACGCACCCAGCAGCGATACAATCATTGGCATAATGGAATACCCCAGGCCCCGCAGGGAGCCCACCATCACATCCATCATCCCGCATAGGGCATAGGTGCTGCAGACAATGGCCAACCGTTCCATTCCCACATCAATTACAGCAGCGCTGTCAGAATAGATGCCTAAAAGCTGGTGGCCAAAGAGCGTTGCGAGGCCCCCCAGCACTAGCCCTGTAACAATCACACATCCCTGTGCCCGTAACAGGATCGGACGCAGCCTGTCGTACTGGCCTGCGCCATAGTTTTGGCTGCTGAACGAAATATTAGCCTGGTAAAAGGCATTCATCGCGGCATATACAAAGCTCTCAATGTTCGCCGATGCCGCATTGCCTGCCACCACCGTCTCCTGGAAGGAGTTGACCGAAGATTGAATCACCACATTAGATAGAGCGAACAGCACACCCTGAAAGCCAGCCGGAAGCCCCACCTGCAAAATCTGCTTCAGGCGTGCCGACCAGATATGCAGCTGTCGTAGCTCCAGATGCACGCCGCCCTGCTCCCGCATCAGGCACCGCACCACCAGCAGCGCCGAGATAACCTGAGAAATCACCGTGGCGATTGCTACACCCGCCACATCCAGTTTGCAAACAATCACGAAAAACAGGTTCAGCACCACATTCACAACACCAGCTGTGAAGAGATAGTACAGAGGCCGGCGGGTGTCTCCAATGGCTCTCAGCAGCGCCGCGCCGAAGTTATAGAGCATGGTGGCCGGCATCCCGAGAAAATAAATCCGTAGGTAAATGGTGGCCAACCCTCGGACCTTTTCCGGAGACTGCATCCACCCCAGGATAGTCCCCGCACCAACCACGCCCACCACGGCCAATGCAAGACCACTGACCAGGCTTAGCAGCATAGCGGTATGTACGGTCTGGCGCATTCCATCTTGGTCATCAGCTCCGTAACACCGGGCCGCCAGAATATTCGCCCCCACAGACAAACCAATGAATAGATTGACCAACAGGTTAATCAGCGATGTGTTAGACCCCACTGCCGCCAACGAGTTATCCCCTGCGAACCGCCCCACCACAATCACGTCTGCCGCGTTAAACAGCAGCTGTAAAATGCTGGAGCACATCAGCGGCAGGGCAAATTGCAGCATTTTTGGCAGAATCGCCCCCTGACACATGTCAATCTCATAGGCTCTATCACGCCGGAATGCCATAGGTTCCTCCTCCTGTACAAAGATGTGGCTTTACAACTTTTATGAGCAATAGCCATATTCTAACACCGTCTTTACGGGAAAACCACTATAATATTTCCCATATTTTTTAACAAAAATTTTATAAATTCCGTCAAAGTAAAAGCGGCGGAAAATCCGCCGCTTTCGTTGATTGCCTGTTTACGCGATTCGCTCCAGCCACTTTAAATCATAGGGCTCAAAGACTACCTTTTCATAGGCATCCACATCCATCAATACCCCGGTCCAATCCGAATGGATATCTCCGTTTTGCTTAATGAGGATGTCATACAAAATATCATAGGTCACGCCGTCCTTTGGGTCTGTCTCCACAATGGTGGAATAGGGCAGCGTCTTATGATACGTCAATTCCATGCCCTTGTAGTCAAAGTGGAAGCCACAGCGCATCCGACAGCCGTCCAGCCCTGTATATCTGGCTACTTCTTTGAGGTCATGGAGGATTTTATCGTGTTCTTCTTCATACAAATTCTCCGGCGTGGTGGCGGTATAATCAAAGCGGAACTGAATAGAGGCCCCCGGAATCTTGTGGAACCGCTCCAGATAGGGAACCAGGTCCTTGACAGGATAGTTCTTGTACAGTACACAGTTTACCCGGAAGGGGACCGGCAAGCGGGCAAGCAGATCGTCATTAGACTCCACCACATAGTGCTGCATATGGCGGGATACATTGACACAGGTAATCTTCTCTTTGTTTTTCTCCAAAAAAGTCAGGATGTCCTCTTCCGACTGGTATTCGGACACCGGCAGAGTGGTATTGATATAAATTTTATGGGTGGTCGGAATCTCGTCCAGCATGACCTGCAGGGACTCCAGGTCTGCAAATGGCTCGCCGCCGGTAAAGACAAAGTCGCAGCGGGGCGTGATGGCATCCATCCGGCGGATGCTATCGCAGATTTTCTCCACTGAGAAGCCCGTCATATCCGCATACTCCTCCTTATTGATGCAGAAGGGGCAGTGGTTCTTACAGTCATAGGGAACAAAAATGGTTACAGTCGCGCCGCCCTCGCGCGTCTTATAAGGATGTTTCATGATTCTGATCGGCCTTTCGTGTATATGGTTGGAGCGGCGCTACGCGCCGCTCACGAATCGCTATGTTTTGACGCTATCATATTTTAATGTATTTTCTTCTGTAGGTCAAGAGTAAAAAGTAAAATTTGCGCGATTGTCCCCCTCTTTCTATCCGTTGGAAAGAGTATCCGAGGAACACTGTACACTTTGCAAAAAAGATGCTATACTAAGACCAATTTCAAAAAAGGAGGCGGACAACATCGAAGCTTTCCTGCAAACACAGCTGGACAGCATCACAGCGCTGCTTGCAGCCTATCCGCTGGCAGGCACCTGGTATACGGCTGTGGTCCGTTTTCTGTTCCCGGTGCTGGCTATTTTTATTTTGTCCCGAGCTGTCCGTTCCCTGCTGTCCATGCCCCATACGCCGGAGATTTGGGGGCAGCTGAGCCTGCCCAACGGAGCCGCGATTCCCCTCACCCATTGGGAGAATATCATCGGCCGGGGACAGACTGCAGATATACAGCTCAATTATCCCAGCGTTTCCCGTCAGCACGCCGCTATCTGCCGTGGCGAGGACGATCAGTGGGTGCTCTATGATCTGGGCTCCAAGGGCGGCACACAGGTCAATGGCGAAACTGTGACAGGAGCCCGCCCCGTCAAGCTGGGAGATACGATTTCTCTGGGCGGCGTTCCGCTGATTTTTCTGCCCCAGACCGTTGCGGAGCGGGAGGAAATTGAAAATCAGCGTCGGGCGGAACGGCCTGCTGCCATGTGGCCCTCCTTCCTATGGCTGACGGTCTTTCAGGTTCTGGCGTGTGTGCAGTTGATTGTGGCGGCAGGTGAGAGCGCGTCCGTCTCCATTCCCCTCGCCTTCCTGGGGCTGACGGCCGTCATGTGGCTGTATGCCGCTATTTTGCGGGCCACTCGGTGCGTGGGCTTTGAGATGGAAACCATCGCATTCTTTCTCTGTACGCTGTGCCTGGCAGTGACGGCTTCCAGCGCTCCGCAGAGCCTCCTGAAGCAGTTCGTGGCTATTTTGCTGGGAGTCATCTTGTTTCTGGTGCTCGGAATCTTTCTGCGAGACCTCTCCCGAGTTCAGAAAAACCGCTGGCTCATGGCAGCCGGTGCGATTGGCCTGCTGGCCTTCACGCTGGTATTCGGTCATTCCAAATATGGAGCGGTCAACTGGATTTCTATTGGCGGCATGTCTTTTCAGCCCTCGGAGATTGCTAAGATCTGTTATATCTTCGCTGGCTCTGCCACGCTGGAACGGCTCTTCCACAAGCGGAACCTGACCCTCTTTATTGTGTTGACCGGCGCCTGCATTGCGCTTCTTGGTATCATGAGCGATTTCGGTACGGCAGCCATCTTCTTCGTCACCTTCCTGGTCATTGCCTACATGCGCTCGGGGGATTTTGCCACCCTCTCCTTGATCTGCGGCGGCGCAGTATTCGGTGCCGGGATCATTATGACCTTCAAGCCCTATATTCTCAGCCGCTTTGCCACCTGGGGCCACGCCTGGGAGGCCGCCTCCACCACCGGCTATCAGCAGACCCGCACCATGTCCGCGGCTGCCTCTGGGGGGCTCTTCGGCATGGGAGGCGGCAACGGCTGGCTCCACAACGTGGCGGCGGCGGACACGGATCTGGTGTTTGGGATGCTGTGTGAGGAGTGGGGGCTGCTGATTGCCATTCTCGCGGTGGGGGCTATCATCACGCTGGCAGTATTTGCTGTACGGGCCTGCCGGGTGGGGCGCTCCAGCTTCTATATTATTGCCGCCTGCGCAGCTGGGTCTCTGCTGGTTTTTCAGACCTGCCTGAATGTATTTGGCTCTGTAGACCTATTGCCGCTCACCGGTGTCACTCTCCCTTTTATCTCCAACGGCGGCTCTGCCATGATGTCCGCCTGGGGACTGCTGGCCTATCTAAAGGCCACCGACACCCGGGAAAACGCCAGCTTTGCCATTCGGCGAAGCCATCAAAAACGGCTGACCCAGGATGCCCGCCGCCGGGTGGAGCCCATTGGAAACCCCTTTGCGGAACAGGAGGCAGAGCATGAAGAAGATTGAACGCCGTGCGGTGGTGTGCGTCTTTCTGGCGCTGATCCTTGCCGCTGGGCTTGGCGTATTTCTGGTGAGATACTGTCTGGACGGCGGCAGCTGGGCCTCCTCCGCCTTTAACCGGCACCTCTACAACACTAACGGCGTCCTCTCCTCCGGTACTGTGTTAGACCAGGACGGTGATGTGCTCTCCACGATGGAAAACGGTCAGCGCACCTATTATGACAATGCCACCGTTCGCAAGGCCACCCTCCATGCAGTGGGCGATCTGCAAGGCAATATCGGTACAGGTGCCCTGAACGCCTTTGCCGACCGTTTGACAGGCTACAGCCTGCTCAACGGAGCATTTGGTGCCAAACAGGGCAGCGACCTGTATCTGACCATCGACGCCCGGTACAATTATGAGGCCTACCAAGCACTGGGCGGCAAGTCCGGCACAGTGGCGGTATACAACTACAAAACCGGAGAAATTCTCTGCATGGTATCTGCTCCCAGCTATGACCCATTGAACGTTCCCACGGACCTGGAGACCAATGAGCGCTACCGGGGTGCCTATCTGAATCGCTTTCTCTCCTCGACTTTCACACCGGGCTCGGTTTTCAAGACCATCACGCTCTCGGCGGCCATTGAGGAGATTCCCGACCTCTTTGCCCGTACCTGGACCTGCGAGGGCAGTGTGGAGGTTGGCGGGGAGACCATCGTCTGCTCCGGCACCCACGGCGAGCAGCACATTGGAGACGCCTTTGCCAACTCTTGTAATGTGGCCTTCGCCCTGATTGCCCAGGAGCTTGGTGGAGACACCCTGGAGGCATATACGGAAAAGGCGGGCCTGACCGACAGCTACTCCGTCAATGGCCTGCCCACTGCGAGGGGAACATTCCAATGGACCGACATCACGGACGGTGAGCTTGGTTGGTCCGGCGTCGGCCAGGGGCAGGACCTGGTGAACCCCTGCGCCCTGATGGTCTACATGGGGGCCATTGCAAATGGCGGCAAGGCGGCAGAACCCTATCTCATTGAAAAGACGGTATCTCCCCTAGGGCTTCCATCCCTGCCGCATATCACCCGAAAAACCGGAAGTCTAGTCTCCGACTCCACAGCCCGGACACTGGCAGACATGATGTCCGAAAATGTGGAGAAAACCTATGGCACTAGCCGCTTCCCCAACATGGAGTTATGCGCCAAGTCCGGCACCGCCGAGGTAGGCGAGGGACAGACACCTCACGCTTGGTTCGCCGGATTTCTGCGAGATGAGGATACTCCCTATGCCTTTGTGGTAATGGTGGAAAACGGCGGCGGCGGAAACTCCGTGGCCGGCACCGTGGCGGGCAAGGTCCTGGATGTTATTGTCAATGGGTATTGATCTCCCGCTCCCCTTTGGAGTTCCAAAGGGGAGCGTTTCCATACCCCAAGACAGGGTCAGAACCTGCGCAGACGAAAAATTTCTGTGTACTGGTAACAATTTTTCCTCCCGCGGCATCATACAGACAGAAAGCAGGTGAGGCCATGGAGATTCAGGAGCGGGACCGTACTTGGTTCTGCGAGGAGATTCAGCGATGCAGGACCAGTCTGTACCGGCTGGCACTCAGCATCACAGCAAACCCGGAGGACGCCGCCGAGGCAGCGGCGGAGGCAGTGTGCCGGGCCTATGAAAAGTTCCCCCAGCTGCGGGACCGGAAAAAATTTCAGCCGTGGATTCTCAAGATCACCCGGAATGAGGCCTATGCTCTCTGCCGTCACCGGAGCCGGATGGTGCCCCTGGAACATCTGATGGAGGATGCCGCCGTGCCGGGCCCGAACCTGGACGACACACTATGGCGGGCGGTAGAGCGGCTGCCTCAGGAGCAGCGGGAGGCGGTGGTACTGTTCTACTACGAGGACCTTCCCACCGAGGCGATCAGCCGGGTCACAGGAGTCTCGCCGGGGGCGGTGCGGACTCGGCTGAGCCGGGCCCGGGAGAAGCTTCGGAGGATGCTGGAGGTGAATCATGGTGAATGAGCAGTTGGATTTGCGTTTGCGAAATATGGCTCGTGAAGAACGCTTGCCGGTTCCACAGGTTTATGAGGATCGGATCAATCGGATCTGCGGGGAAATCCGCTCTGGAACCCTGCCCCGTTCTGCTCAGCGGCGGCACAGGCCCCGCAAGGTGCTCTTGCTGGCGGCTGCAGCAGCAGTGCTGCTGTCCGTGTCCGCGCTGGCTGCATCGGGAGCCCTGTCCGGAATCCTGGGCTACCTCCACCAGCGCAGTGGCGGACTGACGCTGGATCAGGAGACGGTCATCCAGCAGGACACGGCCCTGCCAGGCAGGTGCGTTGCTGACAACGGGGTGACGGTGACTCTAGAGGAGGCCTACGGCGATGGGAATCACTTTTTCTTCTATCTGATCATGGACCTGCCAGAATACGTAAACCCGGAGACCATGACTTTTGACACCCTGGACGTGGAAATGGACGCGGACGGCTGGGAGGATTTTGCAGGCAGCTCCACTTCCCTCCATTGGCTGGAGGAGGAATCTCAGCTGGGGGGACCAGAGCGGTTTCTCCTGCGGATCGAGCGGGACACCTATGCTCCCCTGTCCCTCCCAGCAGAGGGCACCGTGCCCTGTACCCTGCGCCTGGAAAACTTGGTGGACTCAACCTCCTACGGCCCTAACGGGGCGGAAATCCTAGTCCCCGGAAACTGGTCTATGGCCTTTGCCCTGCCCTGTGACGGCCGCAGTATCACCATGGACCTGGAGGGTTATACGCTAGTGGGCAACGCCGCCCTCAGCGGTGAATTACCCCAAACCGGAGAGCTTCTGACCTTCACCCTGCGCCCCCTGGGGGCCAGGCTCTGGTACGTCACGGAACCCGTCACTGGGGGGCTGGACCTCCCCTTCCCAACAGTGATCCTGGAAGACGGCAGCGAGGTTTCCCTGATACCGGAGGGCGGTGCCCACATCTATGACCCCTCTCATCTTCACGCTGGAGAAAACTACCTTTCCTACGGCGCAGAAGCCCCGATCCTGCTAGATCAAGTGGTCTCTGTCCGGTTCGGAGACCTAGTGATCCCCTGGGAACCTCAGGAGGCGTAAACAGAAAATCTTTGTCCTAAGACGGCGGAATCTGTGGTACAATGGTCCTTGTTAACAGAAAGGAAGGAAACCATGACCAAAGAGGAAGCCCTGAAAACCTATTTTGGCTACGACGCCTTTCGCGGCGGACAGGAGCCGGTGATCGACGCGCTACTGTCCGGACGGGATGCCATGGGCATCATGCCCACCGGAGCCGGGAAATCCGTATGCTACCAAATCCCGGCCCTGCTGCTGCCGGGAATCACGCTGGTGATCTCGCCGCTGGTGTCCCTCATGCGGGACCAGGTGACACAGCTGGTTCAAATGGGTGTACCAGCGGCATATCTCAACAGCACGCTAACCTTCAAACAGTATCTGCTGGCCCTGGAGCGGGCCAGAGCGGGGCGGTACAAGATCATTTATGTCGCCCCGGAGCGGCTGGAGACGGAGGGCTTCCAGTCCTTTGCCCAGGCCGCGGACATCTCCCTGGTGGCGGTAGACGAGGCCCACTGCATCTCCCAGTGGGGCCAGGACTTCCGCCCCTCCTACATGAACATTCCCGCCTTTGTGGAGGGGTTACTGCGGCGTCCGCCTGTGGGCGCCTTCACGGCCACTGCCACGCCGGAGGTTCAAGAGGACATCGCCCGCCTGCTCTCCCTCCGGAATCCGCTGCGAATCACCACCGGCTTCAACCGGGAAAACCTGTATTTCGAAGTTCGCCAGCCATCGGACAAGCGCGCCGCCCTGCTGGAGCTGGTCCGGAGCCGTCCAGGGAAATGCGGCATCGTCTACTGCTCCACCCGAAAGGCCGTGGAGGAGGTCTGTGCCCTGCTCCGAGAGCGGGGCGTCTCCGCTACCCGGTACCACGCGGGGCTGGAACCGGAAGAGCGCCAGAGGAATCAGGAGGACTTTCTCTATGACCGCGCGCTGGTCATGGTGTCCACCAATGCCTTTGGTATGGGCATTGACAAGTCCGATGTCCGGTATGTGATCCACTACAACATGCCAAAAGATTTGGAGAGCTACTATCAGGAGGCAGGTCGTGCCGGCCGGGACGGCCTGCCCTCCAGCTGCATTCTGCTCTTCAGCGGCCAAGATGTGCGGACGGGCGAGTTTCTCATCACCCATGGCGAACCCCGTGAGGAGCTGGACGCCAAGACCGCGGAGCTACTACGGGAGCGGGATTTGCAGCGGCTGCGGCGGATGACGGCCTACTGCCGCACCCAGCGGTGCCTGCGGCAGTATCTTTTGCAGTATTTCGGGGAATTCGCATCGGACTACTGCGGCGCGTGCTACAACTGTCTGCACAACTTCGAGGAGGTGGACGTCAGCCGGGAGGCGCAGATCATCGTGCGCTGCGTGGCCGAACTGGGCCAGCACTTCGGCGTCGGCGTCGTGGCAGAAACGCTTTGCGGCGCGGACACGGAAAAAATCCGCAAGTTCCACATGGAGCGGGAGCCCTCCTACGGCCTTTTGAAGGACCTCACCCAGGTTCAGGTGCGGGAGCGCATCCGCTTCTTGTTGGACACGGGGACTTTGCAGCTCTCCTCCGGACCCTATCCGGTGGTGCTCCTCGGGAAGCCGCTCAGTGCGGATACCCCTCTGCTCATGCGGGTCGCTCGAGAGGAATCCTCTTTCGCCAAGCGCAGACCCCCTGAAGAGCTGGATGATCGGCAGTCGGAGCTCTTCAGCCGCCTGCGGGTGCTGCGCGCCTCCGTCGCCCGCCGTCAGGGCGTGCCCGCCTATGTGGTGTTTTCTGACAAGACCCTGCGGGAGCTTGCGGTGGCCTGGCCTCAGACCATAGAGGAATTCCGTGCCGTAAGCGGCGTAGGTGACGTCAAGGCCGCCCGTTATGGCAAAGCCTTTCTGGCGGAGATCGACCGCTTCAGCCGCTAGTCCTTCCTCATGTCAAAGAGCGCCTGATGGATAGACCCACCAGGCGCTCCTCTTCCTTCTCTCAGGTTTGAATTCTCCGGTCCAGCTTGGCCAGCAGATAGGCCAGTAAAAAGCCGCCCCCGCAGCACAGGATAGATGTGAGAACTTCGCCTCCCTTATATTCCATGGGAATAATCACCAGGGTGGAGGCCAGCACAATTCCCAAAATGCCGTGAAACGCCACGGAATAGTGTGTCCGGAAGAACCAGCTCATCAGCCGCGCCAGCAAAATAATCGCCAGCCCCATTCCTGGAAGACTGGCGGAGAGCACCAGTAGATCCAGATTGGCCAGCCCGTCCAACATGGGCTGATATAATCCCAGCGCCAGCATAACAGAGGAGGAAGTCATTCCAGGAATCACCACGCTCATTCCCCACAGGACGCCGCAAAAATTATACCACCAAAAATTCGGCGTCACAGACACCTCCGCCACATGGCTCACATAGAAAAGCCCCCCGAACATCAGGGCGGCGCAAAGAAGCAGGCTGATCCAGGAGGAGGCGGAGCGCCCCTCCCTGCCCGCCTCGCGAAAGAGAGAGGGCAGGGTCCCCACAATCAAGCCGATGAAAAGCCAGGTGGTTACAGTACTGGAGAGGCAGAAGGCTGCTGAAATTCCCTTGGCAAACCCTAAAAAGCCCGCGCACCAACCCAGTACAATCGGGACAAACATCTTCCAGTACTTTGGAACGGCGGTTCTTGGGCGGGTCAGCACCTCCATAAACGGGCGATAGATGTCAAAAACCACCGCCAACACACCGCCGGACACACCGGGCAAAATCGCGCCAGCCCCGATCAACACACCGCACAGAAAATCCCGCAGCCAGCGCAGGATCATGTTTTGATTCCGCGGAGACCTCATAACCCGCTTCCTTTCTCTTTCCAGGTACTGTATCTATGATAGCAGTTTTACCTTCGGCTTTCAATCCGATACCGCGCTGCAAATGTAAATTTTTCTAAACTTCAGTCAGAGCTGGCTTCTACAAGCCGCACGGCCGGTTATCCGAGGATGTTGTTGTATACTTCACACAAGGTATATCCAAGTTGCCGCGCATTTCTCTGTAGATTTTATCAGTTGACAGAAAAAGCGATAACGTGTAAACTAAAATGCAGATAACAGAAAACTTGATACAGAAAAGACGATGAAGAGAAGAGTAGGCAGGCAGGACTGTTACAGAGAGCCTCCATAGGTGGAACGGGGCACAGAAGGGCTTGTTGAACATGGTCTTGGAGTTGCGCGGTTGACTGCAAAGGCATAGGCCGCGACGTGAGCGCACGTCACAGCGCAGGAGTGTGTTGGCACTCCCAAAGGCCGCCTTTGTGAGAAGGCGTGCGAACCAAGGTGGTACCACGGCGTATACAGCGTCCGTCCTTGAGGCTTTGCTTCAAGGGCTTTTTTGTTGCTAAAATTCATTCATAAAAGGAGCTTTGATACTGTGGGTGAGCCGATCATTCAAATTCAGCATCTGTTCAAGACTTTTGGCTCCGGCGACAGCGCGGTTCACGCGCTGGATGATATCAATCTGGATATTCAGCAGGGCGAAATTTTCGGAATCATTGGCCTTTCCGGCGCAGGCAAGTCCACCCTGGTACGGTGCATGAACCTTTTGGAGTGCCCCACCTCCGGCACCGTGATTGTGGACGGTCAAAAATTTGTGTGGATGGAACCAGACGGAGCCGAGGGAAAACTCCGGTGCATCAGCGAGCGGGAGCTGCGGCTGGCCCGCCGAAAGATCACCATGATCTTTCAGAGCTTCAACCTGCTGATGCAGCGCACGTGCCTCAAAAATATCTGCTTCCCCATGGAGATTAGCGGCGTTCCTGCTGCGAAAGCCCGGCAGCGGGCCATGGAGCTATTGGAGCTGGTGGGACTGCTGGAAAAGGCAAACGCCTATCCAGCCCAGCTCTCCGGCGGGCAAAAACAGCGTATCGCCATTGCCCGTGCGCTGGCCACAGATCCCAAGGTGTTGCTGTGCGACGAGGCAACTTCCGCCTTAGACCCCACCACCACCGCTTCCATTCTGGACCTTTTGAAGGACCTCAACCAGAAGTTGGGCGTCACGGTGGTGGTCATCACCCACCAGATGAGCGTGATCGAGGAGATTTGCTCCCGGGTCGCCATTTTAGACGGCGGCGTGGTGGCGGAGCAGGGCAAAGTGGAGGATATTTTCTCCAATCCCCATACGGATGCTGCCCGACGTCTGGTCTATCCCGGTGGTGTGAGCCTAGAACAATATCCAACGGGAACCCGCGCGGTGCGAGTGGCTTTTAACGGCGGTACCGCATATCAGCCCTTGATTGCCTCCTTGGCAATCGACTGCGGCATCAAGGTCAACATTCTGGGTGCCGACACCCGGGAAATTGACGGCAAGGCTTTCGGCACCATGCTGCTGGGGCTGCCCGACGACCCCAACGACGCCGCCAAAGCCCTCTCCTATATCCGTTCCCAGCCCAACGTTTCCGCAGAGGAGGTAGAGTATCATGGGTGAGACCATCACGGCTTTCTGGGCCGAATACGGCAATGTTTTAATGGAAGGCATTGGAGACACCCTGCTGATGACCGGTATCTCCACGGTATTTGCCTATCTTTTCGGCCTGCCCCTGGGGGTGGCACTGATTCTGACGCAGCCCCATGGCATCCGGCCGCATCGAGGACTCTACCGGGTGCTGGATTGGATCGTCAATGTAGGACGTTCTCTCCCCTTTATCATTTTGCTGGTGGCAATTCTGCCCTTCACCCGTATGGTGGCGGGAACCGCTGTGGGCGTGAAAGGCGCCATTGTACCTCTGGTCGTATCTGCGGCCCCCTTCATCGCCCGCATGGTGGAGACCTCCCTGAGCGAGGTGGACGCCGGTGTGATCGAGGCTGCCCAGTCTATGGGCGCCTCCACGTTCCAAATCGTCCGGAAAGTCTACCTGCCGGAAGCCATGCCCTCCCTGGTGCTGGGCGGCGCCATTTCTATTGTTTCCATCTTAGCCTACACCGCCATTGCCGGCACTGTGGGCGCCGGCGGTTTGGGCGACATTGCCATCCGCTATGGCCATCAGCGGGGCATCACCTCTGTGATGTGGGTGACGGTGGTCTTTCTGATTATCTTTGTCCAAATCATCCAGGTGGTTTTCAACAACTTTGCCAAGCGCATTGACAAGCGGTTGAACCAGACGCACAAGAGCTTTGCTCCTCATGAGATGCTCTTCCGCTTTACCCACATTAAGTAAATTCTTACCGTTTTCATCGCCTGTCTCTTTGGAATTCCGGCAAGCGTTTGAAATAACCATTCAAAAACCATATTGGAGGAAAAGAATCATGAACAAAAAATTACTGGCCCTGCTGCTGGCTCTGTCCTTGTCCCTTTCTCTTACAGCCTGCGGCGGCGATGGCGGCGCGAACACCACCGATGATGATACCAGCAGCGACGCAGACGCCGCGGAGACTGTTACGCTGACTGTGGCCGCTTCTCCCACTCCCCACGCTGAGATTCTCAAGCAGTGCGTTCCCATTCTGAAGGAGCAGGGAATTGATCTGGTAGTCAACGAGTACAGCGACTATGTGATCCCCAACACCGCTGTGGAGGACGGCGACGAGGACGCCAACTACTTCCAGCACATCCCCTATCTGGATGATTTCAATGCCACCCGTGGCACGCACCTGGTGAATGTGGCCGCCGTCCACATTGAGCCTATGGGCGTTTATGCAGGCAAAACCGCCTCCCTGGAGGAGCTAGCTGACGGCGCCACGATTGCTGTCCCCAGTGACGCTACCAATGAGGGCCGCGCTTTGCTGTTGCTGGAAACGCAAGGCTTGATCAAGCTGGCTGACAGCACCAATCTCTCCTCTACACCCAACGACATTGTGGAGAATCCCAAGAATCTGGAATTTGTAGAGATGGAAGCTGCTCAGATCCCCAGCAGTCTGGCGGACGTGGACCTGGCGGTGATCAACTCCAACTATGCTCTGGGTGCTGGCCTGAACCCCACGGAGGATGCTCTGGTACTGGAGTCCGCTGACTCCCCCTATGTGAATGTTCTGGTGGTCAAGGAGGGCAACGAGGAAGCCCCCGCTGTTCTGGCCCTGATCGAGGCTCTGCACTCCGACACCATCCGCACCTACATTGAGGAGACCTACGGCGGCGCCGTCATCCCTGCGTTCTAAGCCGCTTTCAGATCACAGAAGACTCCCCCGGCGGATAGAATCCGTCGGGGGAGGCGTATTCACATTTTCAACATACCCCCGAGTTGGAGAATAGCCTCTAAAACACCTCCGCCAACCGCCAAAGCCTTGTCGCTGGCGGTGAAGCAGTGCTCCAGGCGGCACCGGGGATCAATATCTCCCGCCTTCATCCCCGCATACACTGGCGTCCCCTCTGGAAGAATCCCCCTCAGAATACCGTCCAGGGTGCAGAGCATGGGCACTCCCGCCACTGTGGCAGCCGTGTCTCCCTGCCGGACTTGTGCGCCGATTTCCAGCAAGGGATGGAAATATCCCGCCGCCGGAGCGCGGAGGACCCTCTCTCCAGCAAAACCGCCCACCAGTCCCGGAACACCTGTATTGGGTAGAGCGCTTCCATGATAAATGACCCGTCCAAGTGTGTGCCCCCGCATGGTCTCTATCACCGCATGGCAGTCCTGACCGGCGGTAAACCCCGGTCCCACTCCCACCACCACTGGGGCATCCGTGATGCAGGTGCCCAGGTTGCGCTTGGCCAAGATCGCATCTACAATCGCATCCGGCCGAAGTATGGGGATGCACCGGCCCTCTGGGTCTGCTAGTACCGGAATGATTCCCTCCGCCAGCAATTCCCGTGCGTGGGACGGCGTATCCGCCGGAGCCCCCGTCACACCCTCCACCTCTATTCCAGCACCAGCCAGAATGGCCTGAGAAAAAGCCACTGTCCGGCGGATCGCCGTGGGCTGCGCCAAGTCCGTCATAATTACCTGGATATGACTCCGCCAAAGCCGCAGAGCGATACCCGTTGCGATATCCCCGGCGCCGCGAATCAACACGAGCATGTAAAATACGCCTCCTTCTGCAAGCTCCCTGCCAGCACAGGTCCTTCCAGCTGTGCCGCCAGTGCCAGGGCCTCTGCCCGTGTCTCCGCTGTCTCCACCTGATTGATATAAAGGGTCTGATACAGCCCCTCTGCCTTCAAAACTGCTGCCACAGTCTCCGGAGTAGCTGGCGTCCAGGGCTGGACGCCGGCCAGCCGTGCATAGAGCTCGGGCCGATGAGCGGCCTCTGCAATAGGGAGCCCAAAGCCAGCTGCTCCCACTACGCAGATAATCCTCTCTGCCTCCGGCGGTATCACCGGCTCGTGAGGTGCATGGGCTTTTAACGGACGGCCAGCCGCTCCGTCAGCCTCTACGAGTATATAGTCAAACCATGCTGTAAGCATTTCCAGCGGTACAGATGGAGCTGTTAATTTCCCTGCGTCCGCTACAGGGCTTCCGGCGCACATAAGGCGGTGGCTCCGCCGCTGTTGGTCCAGTTCTGCCGCTGTCCGGGCGCAGGGCAGGCCGGGGAAGGGAAATATTTTGGTAGTGGTGCACAGCAGCACCCGGCCAGAGGCCGCCAGCTCCTCTCCCAGCGTCCGCAGCAACATGGTTTTCCCGCCGCTGCCGATCACTGCGGTGACACCGGTGAAAATTCTCAGTTGCGCTGCCAGCCGCATTCAACCACCTCCTTTTTTCAGCATAACACCGGAATCCAACCGCGTCAAGAAAAGAGGTGCGCCGCTTCGCCCTCAGGCTATGGAAAAAAACTGGTCCGGTGCGTAAAATCACAACCGTCAGCCTGCGTGGTTTTCTCCGCGCAAAGAAAGAGAACCTGCCGGGTGGCAGGTTCTCTTTTTACTCTCATCCGAGCATGCTCCACCAATTATCTCCTGTAGTTCCTCCAGTGTCAGGCGTCGTTGGTTCTCCTGGTTCTGTCGGCGTCGTGGTTCCGCCTTCCGGAGGTGTGGTTCCCTCATCCGGGGGCGGATTGGTGGGATCACTGGGGTCCTGAGGGCCAGTGTCAGGTTGGTCTGGGTCCGTCGTTGGATTGTCCGGGTCTATGATTTCCTGTCCCTCCGTGTGAACCGGACAGCCCGACGCCGCCAAAGTGCCGTCCGGCGTGTCGCCAGGCTGCAGGCCGACAGCCTTCTCCATGGTGGAAAGCAGATATGCGTTGTCCTCCGCCACCACGCCAGAGCCATAGTCCACCCTCTCGTGATCCAGGAACGCCGCCTGGGTGACAGACTCCGCCGGGCAGTTCTCCGTCGCAAGGCACTTGCCCTCTGTGCAGTAGTCTCGCATCACATGAAGTGTGCATTTCTCTTTGGGGGCGGTACCGCTGGCGATCTCCACAGAAACTGCCCTGGACCCCCGGACGTCAGCCCGGCAGGCATCCGTAGCCAGCAAACCGCTGTCCGCACAGAGCGTTACCGTGGTCAACCCACTGGAGGGTTTGTCAAAGTCCTTATTTGCCAAGCCCTCATGAAGCGGCTGCATGACCTTTTTCCAGAGCGTAATGGCTGGATTGCCGGAGTAGCTGATCTTGGCGTTAGACTCATAACCTGTCCAAACTGCCGCCACATAATACGGCGTATACCCCACAAAGTAACGGTCGTAGTTATCGCTGGTGGTACCGGTTTTACCTGCAATGGTCATGCCGCTGAACTTGGCCTGGGTACCAGTACCAGCTGCCACTGCATTTTTTAACATCTTGTTCATGAGATAGGCAGTGGTCTCTTTCATGGCCACGTGACTCTCGCCCTCATTTTCCAGGATGATATTGCCCTCGCCATCCTCGACCCGGAGGTACGTCCGCGGCTCATTATAGACGCCCTTATTGACAAAGCAAGAGTAGGCCGCAGCCATCTCGATGGTGCTCAATCCCCGGTGCAGGCCGCCCAGCCCCAGCGGGCTGCGGTCCATATCCTCCGGCTCCAGGTCCAAGCACAGCTTTTCTGTTGCAAAGGCAAACGCCTCCGCCACGCCGCCAGCCATCAAGGTCTGGACAGCAATGGTATTGATGGAGTTTTGAATGCCAGACGCCACAGAAGTGAAGCCCCGGTAGCGCTGTGGTGAGTTTTTAGGCCAATAATTCCCGTTCATGGTCTCCACCGGATAGTCATCAAAGGTGGTGCCTGGTGTCACCGCGCCGCTGTCAATCGCCGGGGCATAGGCAGTCAGCGGTTTCATAGAGGAGCCCACCTGGTGTTTGTCCGCAGCATAACTCCAGAGGAGATTACTCTCCTTCTCTCCCATCTGCCCTACAATCGCCACAATGTCACCGGTATATGGGTCCATCACTGTAATACCAGACTGGATGGGCTGCCCATTCCGGCTGGTAAGGTTATTCAGATTTCCCCGATCCGCATAGACAGACTCTGCCAGCTCCTGGATCTCCGGGTCCATGGTGGTGTAGATCTTGTAACCGCCGCTGTAGACCTTTTTCTCTGCCTCCTCCAAGGAGATGTGCATCTCCTCAGCCAGATCCGCTGTCACATCCCGGAACACTTGGTCTACAAACCAGTTGTTGATCTCAATCGCTCCATCGGTAGCCTCGGCCACAATGTTGTCCGCGGAGGTAGATCCATCCGTAAATTGGAGAACCTCATTTCCGGCCGCCTCAGCTTCCGCTTCTGTGAGATAGGTCTTCCAGCTGCCTGGATTATCAATATCCTCCAGCGTAGCGGGCCCCTCAACCTCCGCCATTTTACTCAGGATCAGTTCCTGCCTGCTCTTATTAAGCTCTCGGGGAGTCACGGTAGAACCATCCTCCCTTGTAATGGTGATATCATACATGGGGCCATACTTGGAGGGATTGTTGGTAATGGCAATCAGACTGGCGCACTCCGCCACGCTCAGTTCCGAGACGTCCTTGCCGAAATAGTACTGGGCCGCCGTCTGCACCCCGTAGCAGCCCTTGCCCAAGTAAATGTTGTTGAGGTACAGCTCCAGAATTTCCGACTTGGTGTAGTTTTTCTCAAACTCCAGCGCCCGGAAAATCTCTCGCACCTTGCGGTTGACATAGGGTTTGTCGTCATCCGTCAGATTCTTCAGCATCTGCTGGGTAAGAGTGGAGCCGCCGAACGTGCTGCGCATGCCCAGGAACATGTTGACCACCGCACCGCCGGTACGCCACCAGTCCACGCCATTATGCTGGAAAAAACGCTCATCCTCAATCGCCACGGCAGCTTGCCACAGTGCGTCCGGCATGTCTTCAATCTCTACTGGAATCCGATTCACCTCGCCATGGATGGTCTGGTACTCAACCCACTCCCCGGACTCCTGATCCTGGTAGTAGATAAAGGAGCTCTGATCCATGGTGTAATCCTCTGCGCGAATCTGCACAACGGGCATGACATTGCTCTGCACATACTTCATGAAAATAGCCGCGAAGATACCGGCAGTACAGATTCCCACCAGCAGAATCGTCAGCAAGATAAAGCCCACGCTCCAGGTCCCGCCCTTTCCAGTACGGCGTTTTTGCCGAGGAGCGTGCGTCTCCGCCTGTCTTCTTCCGTGTTCCATAGGAGACACCTCCTTTTCAACTTCTTCCATCTCTCCCCGCCGGGCCTGTCCACCAGCGGGCCAAATCACCTAAAGTTTAAAGTATGTCAAAATACACCTCCTATTGTATCATCCCGTGTCAACATTGAAAATGTCGAATTTTCCCGAAAAAAAGTTCCCGCTTGGAATGGTTTTTGCGTTTTGGGGCAGGATAATTCCTGTAGAAAGGACTTACTTTTCGTCTTTTTGACACCTTTCCCTCTTGCAATTCCATCTGCTTTCGTGTAAAATAGCAACCACAAAGCGGTTCAGCCGCCGGAAAGGAGAACTCGCATGAGTGAGGATTTCGGCCCTACCTTTATCACTGTGACCGACGAAGACGGTCAGGAGATTGTCTTGGAGTTCATCGATGCGCTGGAGCACAATGGTCAGCTGTATCAGGCATTTTTCCCCGCTGAGACAGAGGACGACGAGGACAATCCGGACAATGGCCTGGTCATTTTAAAGGTCATTCATGAGGATGGTGAGGATCTGCTCTCCACCCTGGATTCTGATGAGGAACTGGATGCGGTATACGACCTCTTTATGGAAAACCTTTTCGACGACGAGGAGTGACGGGACGCCCTGCGAGGTGCGTGATAGGTTTTCATTTTAACCCACATTTCGTTATACGGGATGCCGGATCAGCTCGTGGTTCGCAGGCCTCCCGGCTGCTGTCTGCGGCTGGAAGTTGGAAGCGGTAAAGCGAGTTGGAGGCAACCCACCTGGCCAGTGAAGGTGCAGGTTATAACGGGACCTACACGGCCATCGCGGGGCTCCATATGCAGGGCAGATGTCTGCCCTGCTTTTTCAGCTTCATTTCAGGAAAGTATTTTATGCTGTCACCATATTTTCCACTTGCACAATCCGCCGTTATTCGGTATAATGGTAAAGTGCGTAAATTGCGAACAAGCACCTGAGTATATTGAGAGGACTGAAACAACAAATGAGCGCATCAAGAGAAAAGCAAAACCGCCAGGAGCAGGCCAGCTCCGGCTGGATTGACCCCAAGACCGCCCGAGAGGCGCAGCAGCGCAAACAGGAAAAGCGCAGCAATACCCTGTATGGCATCATCGCCGTGGTATTTGTGCTGGTGGCCGCAGCAGCCATCCTTTACCGCTCCAATATCATCCCTAAGATGAGCACCGCCGCCACCATTGACGGTGAGAAATACTCTGCTGCGGAAGTCTCCTTTTATTATCAGAATGCCTATCGGAGCTTCTTGAGCAACACGTCCTATTTCAGCTACCTGGGAATGGACACCTCCACTTCCCTGAAGGATCAGACCATCAGCGAGGACACTGTAGAAACCATTACCGCTCTCGGTCTTGGCGAGGCGGAGGCCGGTCAGACCTGGTATGACTTCATTTTAAACCAGGCTCTGACGCAGATGGCTCAGATTCAGACTGCCCTGAACCAGGCGGAGGAGGTGGGCTTTACCTACCCCGCCGGTGTCCAAGCGCAATATGATGACTCCATGTCTACCCTGGAGTCTGCAGCCCAGGCCAGCGGTGTCTCGGTAAACCAGTATCTTACCAATGTCTTCGGCAATAACCTGATCACTGAATCAGTTTACGGCGATCAGCTCATGCGTATGCTGCAGTTTGACGCCTATGCCAACGCGCATGCCGGCAGCCTCTCTTATGACGAGGCTAAGCTGGAGGAGACCTACGCCGCCAATCCTAACGACTATGACAAGGTCTCCTATGAGTCCGTCACCATCTCCGGCACTGCTCCCAGCACTACCGACGAGGAGGGTAACACCGTGGAGCCCACCGAGGAGGAGACGGCTGCCGCCAAGGAGGCCGCCAAGTCCAAGGCGGATGACATGCTGGCCTCCTTCCGCTCGGGCAGCGAGTTGGGTGCTCTGGCTGAGGCCCAGGACGCCACCTACAACGAAAATGATCGTGCCTCTTATTCTGCTGGCAGCGCCCTCTCAGAGTGGCTCTTTGACGATGCCCGCACTGCCGGGGACTCCGCTGTGGTGGAGAGCGGCTCCACCTATTACGTGGTGGTGTTCCACGACCGCTTCCGGGAAGAGTATGATTCCATCAATGTCCGCCATATTCTGGTTCAGCCCTCTACCGGCACGCTGAGTTCTGAGGATGAGGGCTATGACGAGGAACAGTCCCAGCTTAGCGCCGACGCCAAGCTGAAGGCTGAGGAACTGCTGGAGCAGTGGCGCTCTGGCGAGGCAACTGAGGAAAGCTTCGCTACTCTGGCCATGCAGGAATCTACGGATGGCTCTAAGTATGATGGCGGCCTGTACAGCCGAGTCTGCCAGGGCGATATGGTTGAGGCCTTCAATGACTGGTGCTTCGATCCTGCCCGTCAGAGCGGCGATACAGACATCGTGGAGACTGAATACGGCTATCATGTGATGTACTTTGTGGGCTATGATCTGCCCGCTTGGCAGGTGGCCGTCACCGACACCCTGAAGAACGAGGACTACGCGGCGTGGGAGGAAGGTCTTGCTGCCGAAAGCACGATCACTCGTGGTGATTTTGGTTTGAAGTTCGTGGGCTGATAACAAAACGGAGCCGGCCTTGCGTGCCGGCTTCGTTTTTCTTGTATAGAATGGGGGAATGTATCATAGACGCTCGTTTTCTGCGAAATGAGATGCTCTGGGGGCCGGAAGCCCAGGCGCGGCTGAAAGCGTCCCATGTGATTCTCTTCGGTCTTGGGGGCGTTGGCAGCTATGCCGCCGAGTGTCTGGCCCGCGCCGGAGTTGGAGCGCTGACCCTGGTGGATAGCGACGTGGTATCTCTCACCAATATCAACCGCCAGCTGGAAGCCCTCAGCTCCACGGTGGGACAGCCAAAGGCGGAGGCCGTGGCCGCTCGGGTTCGGGATATTCATCCAGATGCCGTAGTGCGCCCGATGCACGCTCTGTATGACGCTTCTCATCGGGGCCTCTTCTTTCCGGAGGGCTGCCGGTATGACTATATTGTGGACGCCATCGACCTGGTCAGCTGCAAGCTGGACCTGGCCGAAACCGCCCGGCGCCTAAAGATTCCCCTCATCATGGCCCTGGGGACTGGAAACAAGCTGGACCCCACACGCCTTCAGATCACGGACATCTCCAAAACCTATGGCTGTCCCCTAGCCCGGGTTATGCGCAAGGAACTGCGCAGTCGCGGAATCCACCACCAGCAAGTGGTCTTCAGCCCGGAGGAGCCCATCCCCACCGCACAGCTGGAGGCTCCGCCGCCAGGGCGGCGCAGCGTTCCCGCCAGCAATCCCTGGGTTCCTGCGGCGGCAGGGCTTCTTCTGGGCAGCGCTGTGGTCCGCGACCTCTTGGAAAAGGAGAGCGACACATGATACTGATTGGTACCCTTGTCAATACGCTGGCTGTTCTGGCCGGCTCCGCCATGGGGCTGCTGCTGGCCTGGCTGGCCGGACGTTTTTCCAGCGTGCTGCCCGCTGGCAGCATCAAGCTGGGGGAACGTCTGCAGACCATCATCATGCAGGGGGTAGCCCTGTGTGTACTGTTCCTTGGCATCAGCGGAAGTCTGAGCGGGCAGAATAGCCTCATCACCATTCTGGCCATGGTGCTCGGTGCCATCATCGGGGAACTTCTGGATCTAGACAAACGCATGATGGCTCTGGGGGATTGGGTGCAAAAGCACACGGCGCGTCTGTCTGCCGGCAGTAAAACCTCCATCTCCGAGGGCTTTGTCACTGCAAGTTTGCTCTTTTGTGTGGGGGCCATGGCCATTGTGGGGGCCCTTCAGGATGGGCTTACCGGAGACCATTCCACGTTGTTTGCCAAATCCCTGCTGGATGGCATCAGTTCCATTGTCTTCGCCGCTTCTCTGGGAGTCGGTGTGATGTTTTCCGCCATCGCAATCTTCCTCTACCAGGGAGTGATTGCCGTACTGGCCTCTTTTCTCTCACCTCTGCTGGGAGACGCGGTCATCGCGGAGATGACCTGTGTAGGTTCCTTGCTGATTGTGGCGCTGTCCCTGAACATGCTGAACCTGACGAAAATTAAGGTGATGAACCTGGTACCAGCAATTTTCTTACCCATCTTGCTGTGCCTGTGGATGTGAGTTACAGAGCGCTAGATAATGTCCTGTAGTCAGATTGTCCGTTTTGCTCTCTCAGAAAAGCAAGGCGGACAATTTTTCTTTTTATCCGGCCGGCTATCTTCACCACTTGTATAGAAACAAATGGCTCTTTTGTAAGTCTGCTGCTGAAAAAACTATAGTCCTTGACTCCCTCCCAATACTCCGTTCGTACTCCTGAGACACATTAACCGGAGGTTCTGTATCGCCACAGTGCGCATATTTCAAAAAGAGCGTTGCCATATTCCCTGTCCAAGTTGATATAAGGTTTGTTATAGTTCCCAGAGGATTTGGCAGCTTCCAGTCCAAATAAGCCCCTCCTTCCAAAGATTAACTTGATTTTCTTTAAAGTTCTGCCTCCGGCACATGTTCGCTGATCTCATCCTGGCCTGGGGCCAGATAGTGAATCCTAATGAAATCGAAAGCCGTTCCAGTCAAGGCTAAAACCAATATCGCCGCCAGCACTGCCGGCCGGGAGAAACCGTGCGTTCTCCGCCGCTCCTACCGCGGAATCTCTTCAACGTCTGCCGCAAGGGCTTCGAGGCACCAATTTCTCCAAATACCGCTAGATAACGTCTTTTATAGTTCATTCCTCTAATTCCGCCTCGCCCGTGCCAGCTTGGCCCGGACTGTGGAGACCATCAGGCGCAGTCGCTCTCCTACCTCCGCGAAGGAATAGCCCTCGTAATGGTAGCGGTAGAGCGGCACTCGGTATTTGGCTGGCAGATCCGCCCGGCTCCGAGAGGGCACACAGCCATAGCGGCCATCCGGCGCCGCCAAGGGCTGCGACACATGTTCAGCGTCATTTTCGTCAGTGAACGATGTCCCGGTTATTAAAAACGGGTTCCGCCTCTGCCACAGGCATGATGGTTTCAGCCGCGTCGGCTGGCTGTCGGAACCAGTTCAGGACAATCCGACACTTTATTCAGGCGCTGCTCCGCTGCGGCGCTGAAATTTCTCTCCGTCATACTCTCTCTTGGAAAAGCTTTTCACTGATAAGACGGTGAAATCGAAAAGATATCCTATGCGCCGCAATTTTTTGCTGTCCGTATCTGTGCTGTGGTCGGTTACCGCCGCTCTATCACGGAAATCGAAATCCTTCTACGCCACTCTTCTCCAGGGGCCTCTTCTCAAGTTCTCAGCGAGTTCTGCTCAAACAAAAAGATTCCCTGTCCATTGGACAGGGAATCTTTTTGGGCATATGGATATTACTTCAGCTCCACCTTGCCGCCGGCCTCTTCGACCTGCTTCTTCAGAGCCTCGGCGTCGTCCTTGGAAACACCCTCCTTCAGCGTGGAAGGAGCACCCTCAACGGTAGCCTTTGCTTCGGCCAGACCCTGGCCGGTGATCTCACGGACAGCCTTAATGACCTTGATCTTGGCAGCGGCGTCAAAGCCGGTCAGAACCACGTCAAACTCGGTCTTCTCCTCAGCAGCGGGAGCGGCGGCACCTGCGGCGGGAGCGGCCATGGCGGCGGCAGAAACACCGAACTCCTCCTCCAGGGCGTGTACCAGCTCACTGAGCTCCAGAACGGTCAGAGCCTTGATCTCTTCGATCATAGCGGTAACTTTCTCAGACATTGTATTTGCCTCCTATTTGTAAATTTTAAGTCAATGGTGTGGGGCCGCTTACTCGGCGGCGGGAGTCGGAGCTGCCTCCTCGGCGGGAGCCTCTTCGGCAGGCGCGCCATTCTTCTCGGCGATCTGCTTGAGGACCACGGCAAGTCCTGTGATAGGAGCCAGCATAGTGCCCAGGACCTGCGCCTGCAGGACGGGCAGCGCGGGGATGGACGCCAGGGAGTTGATGGTGGCCAGGTCCACGGGCTTACCGTCCATGAAGCCGCCTTTGATCTCAAACTTGTCGTTGAGCTTCTTGGCATAGTTGGCCATGACCCGGGCGGGAGCCACAGGATCGGAGCACAGCGCCAGAGACGTTGTACCGTTGAGCAGGCCGTCCAGCTCGCTCAGGCCGGCGTTGTTGAAGGCAAAGCGCAGCAGGGTATTTTTGACAACGGCGTAATCCACGTCGTTCTCACGGCACTCACGGCGCAGCGCAGTGTCCTCCTCCACGGTAATGCCCTTGTAGTCGACGAGGACGCCGGCGGTGGCATTCTGGATCTTCTCGGTCAGCTGGGCCACGATGGCCTGCTTTTCAGATAAGACCTTTGCGTTAGGCATGTTTGGTTTCACCTCCATAGGATTTGTAGGTGCGTTCAAAAAGGAACCGTCCTTATGTCCGCAAAGACACAAGGACGGATAGCAAATCAACTTTGCCGCCCTCGGCAGGATTTATGAGAGAGTTCTCACCTGCTGTCTTTGGAACGCATCTGATATTATATTCAAGGAAAGACGCCATGTCAACCCTCAAATACTATTTTCCCCCGAAAATTTCCCAAATCCGGAAACAGGGAAACCTCCGGTTTCCCCCTAATTCTTTCGTCTCCGGTGAAAAATTCTTCAATCATTTTCGCCGCGGCGTGTACGTGGCAAAAATTCTCCGACCCACGCGCCGGGGCACGCACACCAATGACCGACGTCACTGGTGGTGGGGGAGCCTGCTCCCCCTTGAGACCATTACACCAGCTTGGACGTATTGAACTTCACACCGGGGCCCATGGTGGAAGCAGCGACGCAGCTGCGGATATACTGGCCCTTGGCAGCGGCGGGCTTGGCCTTGACGATGGCGCCGATGAGAGCATTGTAGTTCTCCGTCAGCTTCTCCGCGCCGAAGGACACCTTGCCAATGGGGCAGTGGATGATGTTGGTCTTGTCCAAGCGGTACTCGATCTTACCGGCCTTAACCTCCTGCACGGCCTTGGCAACGTCGGGGGTGACGGTTCCGGCCTTGGGAGAGGGCATCAAGCCCTTGGGGCCCAATACCTTACCGAGACGGCCCACCAAACCCATCATGTCTGGGCTGGCAACCACCACGTCAAAGTCAAACCAGTTTTCCTTCTGAATCTTCTCCACCAGGTCCATCTCGCCCACATAGTCGGCACCAGCCTCGCGGGCAGCGTCAGCCTTGTCGCCCTTGGCGAACACCAGCACGCGCACACTCTTACCGGTGCCGTGGGGCAGCACGATGGCACCACGCACCTGCTGGTCAGCATGACGGGAGTCCACGCCCAGCTTCACATGAAGCTCAACGGTCTCGTCAAACTTGGCACTGGCGGTCTTGCAAATGAGAGCCAAGCCTTCCGCAGGATCATACTGCATGTTCTTATCAATCTGCTTGGCGCTTTCCTGATATTTCTTGCCTCTAAACAATGTTACTTCCTCCTCATAGTGGTTCTTCGGAATGTATCCTCCCACTGTATCAAGCGGTCAGAAAGACCGCGCTGGCTGTCAGTCGCCTACGACCACGCCCATGGAACGGGCAGTGCCGGCGATCATGCTCATAGCGGATTCCAGGCTGGCGGCGTTCAGGTCCTTCATCTTGATCTCAGCAATCTTTTGAATGGAGGCCTTGGAGATGGTTGCCACCTTAGTCTTGTTGGGGACACCGGAGCCGGACTCAATGTTGCACTCCTTCTTAATCAGGACGGCCGCGGGGGGCGTCTTGGTGATGAAGGTGAAGGAGCGGTCAGCATACACCGTAATGACCACGGGGATGATCATACCCACGTCGTTCTTGGTGCGCTCATTAAATTCCTTGGTAAAGGCGGCAATGTTGACACCATGCTGGCCCAGGGCCGGACCGACAGGGGGCGCCGGGGTTGCCTTGCCTGCGGGAATCTGCAATTTTACATAACCAGTAATTTTCTGTGCCACTTCAGTAGCACCTCCTAAATCAAAATGTGGTGGCGGGCGTTCGTCCGTCCTTGGCGGAACCGGCTGGTTCCTCCCACTTGTGCCGGAATCCTCCGGCTTGGTTTCACGTTAGTTCAGGACCTCTACTTGGTCCAACTCCAGGTCCACGGGCGTCTCTCTTCCGAACATGGATACCATGACGCTGACCCGGTTTTTCTCCGGCTCAATCTCCTCCACAACGCCAGTGAAGCTAGCCAGCGGGCCATCCACAATCTTGACGTGGTCGCCTACCTGATACTGCACCACAATCTCATGCTTCTCCATGCCCATGGCCAGCACCTCTTCCTCTGTCAGAGGAATCGGCTTGTTGGCGCTGCCCACAAAGCCTGTGACGCCGCGGACGTTCCGCACCAGATGCCAGGTCTCGTCGGTCATGACCATTTTGACCAGTACATAACCCGGGAAAACCTTGCGCTCCACCTGCTTGGTGGCACCGGAGTCTGTTACCTCTGTCACGGTCTCCATAGGGATTTCCATCCGCAGAATCATATCCTCCATACCGCGGCCGGTAACAAACTTTTCAATGCTGGTTTTTACGGCGTTTTCATAGCCGGAGTAGGTATGAATCACATACCACTTTGCGTCGTCTGACATATCAATACCCCTTAGGCGTTGAATACGTTCAGGATCATCTCAACGGCGGAAGACGCCACAAAGTCGAAGACCCAGATGCACACGCCGATCAACAGGGAGCACAGCAACACAGTGCCAGTATTCTTCAGCACGGTCTGCCGGGTCGGCCATACGACCTTTTTCATTTCGCTTTTCATCTCGCGGAACCAGAGACCGCGGTCTCTCTTCTTCTCTTCTGCCATGTTCGTTACACGCCCTTTCTTAAATTCGTCGCCATTACTTGGTTTCGCTGTGGAGCGTGTGCTTTCTGCAGAAGGGGCAATACTTGTTCAGCTCAAGCTTGTCC
>ENA-UOJP01000511-UOJP01000511.1-human-gut-metagenome-genome-assembly--contig:-C102-NODE-511-length-71389-cov-7.514832_pt1 | contig 71389 bp, 57 predicted proteins | sample MGYA00242353_ERZ723900 | MGnify/ENA metagenome assembly ERZ723900 | reverse complement strand
AGTATTTCCAAGGACTACAGCACTTTTTTAACTCTTTAACTGTCAAAGATGGGATAGTATATCAGACTCAACCGGCAAATTCAAATCATTGTTGCCGAAATCAGGAAACACGCGCCATTTAAGCGGGCTATAAAATCTCCGCAATCTTGTTGATGGACCAGACCCGGATGCTGATTTCCCGCAGCCCGGAGCCGCAGTATTCGCAGAATTTGCTGCCGAGCCTGGTCACTGGAGCGCCGCAGTTGGGGCAGGTGACTCCCACCGCGGTGGCTCCGTCCTGCAGCAGGGCCGCATCCTGTATGTACACCAGCTCCGTGTTGTATTTGGTCTGGACCTTGCGCTCCCGGCTTCCGCTCACCAGCTCCCCGGCGGCGTTCTCCGTATAGTGCAGGCAGCCCACCGCGGACTGCACAAGAATCGCACAGGTGCCGCCCTCTTTCTGATAGTGGGCGATCTCCGTCTGGTGTATGGCGATATTCCGGAAATACTCCCGCTGCCCGCTTTCCTTTAACTCCGCCACCCTGAGCGCAATCTGGCGATGCAGCTCCTCGGAGGCGTCCACCAGCAGGGCCTCGTCCCGCGCGTCGATGGCCCGAAGCGCGGACTTCAACATATTTTCCGTTTTCTGCTGGAACTCCTTCCAGTTAAATTCCGGGAAATCCCGCTGAATCTGAGGCAGAAATACCTTGGTCATGCCGGAGACGGACTTGGGCGTCTCCTCCAGGCGGTCCGCCTGCTGTTCCAGAACCTTTCCCAGAACCCGGGCGCTGTAGAGAACAGCCCTGATTTTCCGGCGCAGAAAACAGAAGCCCCAGATTCCGAACACGGCCCCAAGGGCCACAAGGACCAGGGTGATCGAATGTTCCATGTATTACCTCCTACGGATTGTGTTTGCCGCCCTTGATCTCCGGCTGCTGAAACGATCAGGGGTAAAACGGGAATTTACCCGCCCGGCGCAGCTCCTCCTCATAAAATCGGATGCAGTTCTCGTAAGCCGTGCGTCCAAAGGCGTATCCCGTATCTCTCAGCCACCGGATATGCCGCTCATCCTGGAAATAAGGCAGGGTGTAGTTCATCCTGCGCCGGTAGAGCTCCTCGTCCCAGTGCTCCGAGATCCAGGCGCACCAGTCCCGGCTGCGCACCTGCTCCAGGGCGATGTTGTCGCCGTACCGGTCCCAGTCCTCCTGCGTGTACGCCTCCAGGCACAGGATTCCCGAGGCCATTTCCTGTCCGGGATCCCACTCGCTGTGATCCACATATCCGATCCGGTCCCAGAAAACGGTGCCGCCCTGTTTTCGGACCGCCGCCACGATCACAATACAGCTCAGGTCCAGATCGTCCTCGCAGACCAGAATCGGCAGATGGACCGGCTCCTCCCGCCACAGCAGATGATGGATAAAACGAATCTCGCCCCGGTTTTGCATCCCGGGTCCCCAGGCCGGGCAGAGGCCCATTAGAGAGCGGAACCGTTTCAGATCGTTGTCCCCGTCCTCCCGGACAAAACGGTCCGTCAACTCTGCCACGGAGATGCCGTCCACCAGGAGATAGTGCTCCTCATAGCCATAGGGCGTGGTGACCGGGGACACTGTGATTTCATTGTGCCTTACCTCCATGGCCCTACTCCCGCACCTTGGCGGCAAGCTCTTCCACGGTGAGGGCGAGCACCGCCGTCCGGCCCAGAGCTGCGTCCGGGAACTCCCAGTCCGTCTTTCCGGTATAATGCTCCATGATGCAGGTCAGGGCCCGCCGCTTCTCTTCTGGGTCCGTCAGCTCCCGGACCGTGCCGGAACCGATGACGCTTTGGTAGCGGAAGGAGTAGGAGCAGGCCGCGTCTCCCTCGTGCAGCTCATGGGCTGTGTCCAGCTCAAAACCGGCGGTCCCGTTTCTGCGCGCCAGGTCCATTTTCCGGCCTTCCCGGGCGCCATGGAAATAGAAGATCCGCCGGCCGCCCTCCCGGGCGTATCCGAAGTTAAGGGGTACGATATAGGGCCGGTCCCCGTCCACAAAACCCAGACGGCAGACCTGGCAGGAACCAATCAGCGTATCGATGCGCTCCTGATCCGTGAGTTCATGTTCGTTTCTTCGCATATGTATATTCTCCTTTTGTTTGGCCGGAAATGCGCCGGGCCGTTGGATTGCGGCTCCATTTGATACCGCCCGTCAGCGCGTTCCCGTCCCGCCGCCGTCCAGGTAGTTCATGCGCCGGAAGCTGCCCTCGTCGAATCGGTACTCCGGCGTCGCAAAGGGATAGGTGACCTCGTCCACGTAGTACCAGGGGTCCTCCCGGTGAAGCGGATTGTTCAGCACGTGGAACTGCTGGGCCGGCATGTAGCTCTGAGCCAGCAGAAACGCCTTGCGCCCCTGTCCGTCCTCGCAGACGTCCGCCACCATCACCACATGGCCAGGGCTTCCGCCCCTCAGAAACACGTCGCCGATCTGAACATCCCCGATGTCGGCGGGCCTGGATTCCTCCCACATGGACAGGGTGCTGGAATAGGAAAACTCGATAAACAGATAGCGCTCAAATGCCTCATAGGAATCGTCGTAGGAGGCGCTCTGGCTCCAGCTCACCGAATTTCCGTTCACCTTCACTCTCCCGCCGTCCCGGTAGGTAGGGTAATCGAACCAGAAGCCGTTCACAAAATGAAATCCGATCTTTTCCGGCTGTCCGGAGTGCCAAAAATATTCCGCGTACATCCGCATCACCGAGTCCGCGCACTGCTGTACATCCCCGCTTTCCAGAACCGGCATGGCAAACACTGCCGCGGCCGCTTCCTGGTTTCCCTTTAAGCGCCCATCGTAGAGATGGACCGGCTCGCCGTCCGGCAGCAGGGAGAAATTCCGCACAAAGCTCCCGAAGCTTCCTTCCTCCTGGTGAACTCTGGAAAATCCCTCCGGCGCCGGGAAACGGCTCTCCAGCGTGGTCCCGTCCGGGTTGATGGCCCAGGCATGTCCCGGCCCTCCGGTCTCCTCCGCCTGCGTCTCAGTGGTAAGAGGACGCGCCTCGCGGCTGTTCTCAGTCGAGAGAACGGTCTGCTCCATGGGGTTGCCGGAAGCTGTACTCTCTCCCGCGCTTTCTCCCCCTGCGCAGCCCGCTGCAGCCAGCGCTGTGCACATAATAAGCATCAAAAAACCACTCCGTCTCATCGCTCACTTCCTTTCCATTTGACCCCGGGGCCCCTGCTCTGAGTCTGCCGTATCAGCGGACCCGCCAGCGCAGGCTGTAGGCTGAAATCCAGGTGCCCGTCTCGGGCGGAAATTCCTCCACTCCCTCCGTGTCGGCAAAAAACACCTGCGCATCCGCCACGCGGAGGCTGACTCCATACAGATCCGACATGTAGTTGTCCTCAGCCGGTCTCAGATTGAGGGCGGTCACTCCCTCGAATACAAGTTCCACTCCCGGTCTCCACTGGCAGTCAAATTCCATGGTCACCCGACGGACGTCATCCACCGGACACATGGAACCGTCCTCGTTGGCGTGTGCGCCGCTGATGTAGGAAAGCTCCCGCAGCACGCTGTCGTGAAACCCGCAGAACTCCCCAAGCAACCGCCCGGCGTCCCCAGGAGTTTCCACATAATTCCAGCCCGGCTCGTCGCTGGTATAACATCTGCCCTCAAAGGGGCTTCCCTCTACGGGTATGGACTCTCCCCGCAGCAGGCGGCACAGCAGCTCCCGCTGCTCAAACAGCCAGGGGACGCCTATGTACTCGAAAAATTTCGTCTCCCCCGGCAGTTTCCCCTCAAAGCCCGGTATCTGCACCGAACCCCCATCCGACCTGCGCCATATCCAATCCGGAGAACTCCCCGGCACAATCTTGTTGATCAGAACCGGGTGCCCCTGGGCTTCCCGGTCCAGATAGTCGAAAAACCTCATGCAACCGCCGTTTTCACCCGGCATCCGCACCAGGCGGCGCTCATACCATCCCGTGTTGACCAGGGCGTAGACCTCGGATTTGAAGTAACACCCCGTCTCCTTGTCCAAAACACGAACCTTCACCGCGATTCCTCCTCCGCTCCCGGCTCTCCCGTTCGTCTGCCGGGAATCAGCTTGCCCTGGGCGATAACCTTTGCCACGTCGTAGAAAGACTTCACGCTGTCCTCAGGACCGTTTTGGATGCGCTTCTCCGCTTTTGTGATGGGGGACATCTGGTTCCTGCCGTCCTTTGCAAGCACCGGAAGGCCGTTTTCCGTGAGTGCCCACCGGTATCCCAGGTCCTCCAGTCCGTTTCGCAGCAATGTCTCACCCAGGTAAGTCCCGTACAGCACCGCCTGGTTCCAGATTTTCTGGTCATCCGGTCCATTTTCCCGGAAATAGCGCGCATACAGCTCCAGGATTCCCTCCAAAACTTCGATACTCCCATCGCTGTAATCCAGGCTGCGCCCCAGCCTGGACGCCTGATCCTCCGCAGACCTCAGGATCGCTTCTTTCTCAAAAACTCCCATCCTGTTCCTCCTTTGTATTGCAGGCGCAGGGGCAGGTCCTGCTCCCGCCCTCTACGATACGAACCGGTAGCTCCCGTCCCCGTCCGCCTTCAGGCCCGTGGAGAAAAACTCCTTCGCCGCCCGGATCAGATACTCCGTGTCCAAAACTCCCCCTGTCTCATAGGGCGAGTGCATGGCCAGCTCCGGCAGGCCGATATCCACGGTGTTCAATGCCACATGAGTATTGGAAATATTTCCCAGTGTCGATCCGCCGGCCATGTCGGAGCGGTTGGTGAAGGTCTGCACCGGCACGCCCGCCTTCTCGCATACGGAGCGGAACACAGCCGCCGATACCGCATCCGTGGTGTACTTCTGGTTGGCGTTAAACTTGATCACGATACCGCCGTTTAAGTACGGCCGGTTGGTGGGGTCCGCCTTGTCCGTGTAGTTTGGATGCACGCCGTGGGCGTTGTCCGCGGAGACCATGAAGCTGGAGGCCAGGGCGGTCAGGTACTGCTCCTCCGTCCGGCCCAGCGCTGTGTTCAGCCGCTTTAATGTATCCAACAGGAAGGTGGATGCCGCGCCCTGCTTGGTGGTGCTGCCCACCTCCTCGTTGTCCAGTACCGCGTGGACGGACACGCTGTGGGCATTGCCGCCCGCCAGGAAGCCTTCCAGGGAACCGAAGGCGCACTGAAGGTCGTCGATGCGGCCGCAGGAGAAAAATTCCTCCCCGGCGCCCCAGACCGAACCCTTCATCCGGTTGTACAGGTACAGGTCGTGGCCCAGAATATCTTCCTCCGCCACGCCCGCGCTCTGCGCGATGGTTTTCATCAGGGTGCCCGCCGCGGCCTCGCCGCCGTACAGGGGCAGCATGTCGGACTGGGCGTTGTAGGCGTAGCCGTCGTTGACCTGCCGGTTCATGTGGATGGCCAGGTTGGGGATCATCACCAGGTCCCGGTCGACGTTCACCAGCTTCGTCTGAAGGCCGTCCGCGGTCCGCACCACCAGCCGCCCGGCGATGGACAGAGGGCGGTCAAACCAGGGCGCGCAGAGCATACCGCCGTATTTCTCCACGTTCAGCTTCACATAGTGGCCTTCCACCTTCATTTCCGGGTTCTCCTTGATCTTGAACGTGGGGGAATCGCTGTGGCTGGAAATGATCTGAAATCCGGTAAAATCCTTTCCTGGCACCCGGAACGCGATCAGCGAGGACATGTTGCGGGTGACAAAATAGCGCCCTCCTGCCTCTATGCTCCAGCAATCCGCCTCCTTCAACTCCTCAAATCCCTCGCCGCGAAGGCGCGCCGCCATGTTTTCCACCGCGTGGAAGCTGGTGGGGCTGTTCTCCAGGAATGTCAGCAGCCGCTTTGTAATATTCTTTAAATTCTGTCTCTCATCCATCCCAAAATTCTCCTTAAAATATAAATTAGTCGGAACGCCGGGCCTCCCGCGCAGCCAGCATAGGCATAATGAAGCCTAGCCCCACCAGCACAAAGGGGGTGACAATGTTCAGCACCAGCTGGAAGGTGTCCTCTGAGTAGATTCCCGTGATGCAGGCAAATGCGGTAAATACAAAACACCAGACGCCAAACAGGATTCCCAATGTCCGTCCCTTCACAAAGCGGTACTGGGCAGGGAAACGCTCTCCTGCCCGTTTCAGGGCAATGTAGGCCACGAATACCCACAGATAGCGCAGGGGCATGCACACGGAGTTCACCTTAACCAGCCAGCGAACCAACACGTCCACGTTCTTGATTCCAAAAGCAGGAACCACGATCAGGACGATCACGATTGCCATAACCAGCCTATGTCCATTAGTATAAGCCCCATTTGCATTTTTCACAAACATTTTTTTTGGAATGAAACGGTGGTCCGCGCTGTCGAGCAGCATGCGCAGGGGCGCATCGATGGACAGAACCATCACGGAAAACTGGCCTACCAGGTTCGTCAGGGCGTAGACGATCACAAAGAAATTGCCCAGATGGTAGTATTCTCCCAGCTTCTGGAAAGCATAATACGCTCCGTTTGTCATCAGGTCCTCCGGAATATGGCTGGAGTCAAACATCATGCCCAGGGCCACGGTTCCCAGAATGGCGGTCACCGCCACCATGGCAGCCAGGGCGATCATCCCTTTGGAAAAGTCCCGGGCCGGGTCCCGCATCTTGTTCACATAGGGAGAGATCTTCTCGCAGCCTCCCACGGCAAACACCAGTATGGACAAGCCCATGAAGAACTTTGCGTCAAATGTGGGCAGAAAGGTGCTGAGGGACCAGTCGATGTTTAGCAGACTGACATCGGTGATAAAGGGCGCTGCAACCATCATCACCACAAACAGCATGGACATGATAAACATGGCGGAACCGGCCAGCGTTGCCAGCTGTTTTAACAGGTTGACTCCCTTGCCCGCCAGGTACATAGCCATCAGGAAAATCACCAGACAGATCAGCTGCAGCACCGTGGTGTTCATGTCGCTGGCCCGCTTGTCCTGGAACAAGGCCCAGCTGGCCGCGATCACCGCACCGGACGGCTTCTGAGAGATGTACGGCATGTGCACCACCCAGTAAGTCCAGCCCGCGTAATAGGCCATCCTCGGCCCAATGGTCTCATAGATCCAGGAGCTGACGCCCCCTCCCGCGCGCTTGAAGGCGGAGCCCAGCTCTCCCACCATCAGAGCATACGGCACAAAGTAGATGGCAAAGATCAGAATCCAGCTGACGATGGCCTTCAGGCCCCCGTATTCTGAAAAGCCGTTGATTACATTTCCAAAGCCCCAGACAGTGGAAAAGGCCATAAAGGCCAGGCTGTACCATAGTATTTTCTTCTCACCGGTTTGCGTGTCCATATCGTTTCTCCTCGTATTATAAACAATTATATTAGGAGCGTCTCCCGGAACAGGCAATTTTATGCAGCAAAAAGACAGCCGCATCTGCCGCTGTCTCAAGATTGTACCGATCTACAGATCCACCGCCACCATCTTCACTCCATCCACATCTTTCACATCACCGGAAAGACCATAGACCTGGCGCAGGGCTTCGCGGTCCAGTATTTCCGGTCCTCCGAAACGAAATACCGTTCCTCCGTGGAGGAGAAGAAAAAGGTCACAGAACCGCAGCGCCAGATTTAAATCGTGGATAACCATCATGGCGGTAATTCCTTCTTCATGACAAATTTGTCGCATGAGAGACAGAACCCGGTACTGGTTACAGAGATCCAGACTGCTGGTCGGCTCGTCCAACAGCATCACCCGGGGCTGCTGTGCCAAAGCTCTGGCGAACATCACCTTCTGACGTTCTCCGCCGCTCAGTTCATCTAAGTAACGGCCGCGAATGGGGGAAAGTCCCAGGCGGTCCATGGCCTCGTGGACGATACGGTGATCCTGCTCCGTGAAACGCCAGTGCATATAGGGTCTCCGTCCCAGCATTACCATATCGTGAACCGTCATCCTTGTACTTGGGACGCTCTGGGATACCAACGCCACGCGTTTTGCCAGCTCCATGCAGGACATGTGAAGAAGCTCCTCCCCGTCCATCCGGATGCTTCCGTTATTGGGAAATATAATTTTGCTGAAGCATTTGATCAGAGTGCTCTTTCCTGCTCCATTATTGCCGAGAATCGCCAGAAATGTCCCCGGCTCCAGCTCAAAATTCACTGATTTTAACAGATCCGGTCCCCCCGGATACCGATAGCATAGTTCCGTTATCTTCAGCATGTTTTAGTTCTCCCCTTAAACAACAGATATAAAAACAACGGCGCTCCCAAAAACGAAGTTATGGCTCCTATGGGCAAAACCACAGGGCTTAACAGAATTCTGGAAAGGAGGTCCCCAAAAAGCAGCAGCGATGCGCCGGCCAGCACGGAACCCGGAATCAGGTAAATGTGATTGTTCCCCACCACCATCCGAACCATATGAGGTGCGATTAGACCAATAAAGCTGACAAGTCCTATTTTGGATATGATGGAAGAGGCTGTGTAGCAGCAAATCAACATATTGACCAAAACCAAACGCCGGATATTGATTCCCAGGCTGACAGCGGTCTCTCTTCCGCTTAAAAGGGCGTTAAAATCCCAGCGATGAAGCAGAAACCAGAACGTTGCCAGAGCGACTGTCAGGGACATTTTCCGGATTTCATCCCATCCGGTGCCTCCAAGATCTCCAAACGTCCAGAAAAGCAGAGTGGCCAGCTGTGTCTCGTCCGCAAAATACTGCAGAAGCGTCGTCGCGCCGCTGAACATGGCGCTGATGGACACGCCTGCCAATACCATGGTTTCCGGAGTGATCCGGCAAAAACGCGACAGCCCCAGAATCACCAGGGCGACCGCCATACTCCCCGCAAAGGCGCAGGCAGATATCGTGAAACTTCCGGAACCAGCAGCCTGTATTCCCAGAATCATAATGGCAAACGCAGCGCCGAATCCGGCGCCTTGAGATACCCCCAGGGTAGAGGCGGATGCCAGGGGATTGTGAAGCACTGCCTGCAGAATGCAGCCTGTCACCCCAAGTCCGGCTCCCGCAATTACAGCCGTACAGATGCGGGGAAGACGCACATTGCGAACCACGATATTGATTTTTTCATCTTCTGCCAGGCCGAATATCCCCAGAATCAACTGGTCTGTTGGAGTATCATAGGAACCCGCCCACAGCGATACCAGCACAGACATTACCAGCAGCGCCGCCAGAAACAGCAAGAACACGAGGCTCCTTACATGCTTCCGGTAATACGCCGGATCTGTCTTATTCCTCTCCCATCTGAATCTTCCTGAATTCATAACCGTTCTCCTTCAGGGTCGCGTAAAAATCGTTTCCCAGAAACATTTTAAAAATTTCTGTGGCTTTTGCCTCGGGATCCACATCGGAAAACTGCTCCGGATAGAGTATGACCGCCGCATAGTACGCATCTGCCAGCGCTGTCTCCAGGTTTGCAGCATTGGATCGGAAGGAAATCTGGGAATACACCCGTTCCTCTTTCACTGCCCTCAGTTGTTTATAAAAATCTGCATGTTTCGCGTAATCTTCCCGAATCAAAGGCATTCCGTTGAAATCCACAAAAATCACATCCGGATCCCATGCCATTACCTGCTCCAAATCAATGGAAAATGCTGCTGTCTGTCCCGTTTCATCTGCCAGATTTCTGGCATTTATCACCTGAAGCGGGCCGTAGCCAGCCTCCGTTCCTTCGAATCCATGAAAGCCTTTAAAACTCACTCCACCCACATATACAGATGGTTTCTCTTCTTCCGGCACATCGGCCGTGCGTGTATTCAAGTCTTTTTTTATTTGATCCATATACTGAATCAACTCCTGCGCCCGTTCTTCGTTTCCGTATACTTCGCCCATGATCCGAAGAGTTTCGTATGCGTCCTGGTCCATGAGCGCATCGCTTCCAGGCACCAGAACCACCGGAATCCCGCTGATATCCTGCAGTTTTTGCGCGTCGTTGCTGTCGTAGTTGGACATGATGATCACGTCCGGATTCACAGCGATCAGTTCTTCCGTATAGTGATTTCCGTTGGTGCCAATCACCGGAAGATCTTTAAAATAGTCAAAGTTTACATAGTTATAAGGCCGTGACAGCACCTGTTCCTTCTCGCAGTCCTCCACTGCGATCACCCTGTCCTGGGCCTGCATGTAGCACGTATAGCGGAGGGCGCCAACATTCAGGCAGACCACACGCTCCACCAGGGCGGGAATCTCCACCTGGCGGCCAAGCGCGTCTTCTATGATTTTTGATTCAGGAGCCGCCTTCCCGCTACCAAGCGGTTTGCCTGCCGGTTTTGCAGCGGCTGCGCATCCAACCAGGCCTGCCGCAACCGTCACAACCAGGATCATTGCAGATAAAAGTCGTTGTTTTTTCATAATTATTTTCTTTCCTGTTATCAAAAAGGGGAGAGAATACCCCAAATGGAATTTACAAGTATTCTCTCCCTTATCATTGTACTTACGGTTCAATTATATTGAAGTCCTGAGTAAAGTTCGTTACAAAGCCCAGGAACTCCTCCAGCTTCACGGTATCGCCGGTAATATTGACTCCCTCTGCCGTGATATCCTTATCCGTCATCAATTTGTTGAACAGAATCTTTGTTGTCTCAATGGTGAAGTCGGCGTTCTCATTGGTCTGCCCGTTTCTGTAATTCAGAACACCGTTCTTCACGGTTACAGCTGCCGTCTCACCGCTGTCACGAAGCGTCACATTAAATGCCAGATCCAGCCCAACTCCTTTTGTTCCCTCAAAACGGATTCCCGTAAAGTCCAGTATCATCGGGAGCGTCATTGCGTTGATGATATCCACGGAGGCCATGGAGGTGGTTGCACCCGGATTGCCGTTTCTCAGCTCTGATGCGCCCTTTAAATAACAGTTTCTCCAGCTGGCGGATTCGGCCTGATAGGCCATCTGCTCCAGAGCGTCCGCGCAAAGATATCGGGCATCCATATTTTGGGGATCCGCAAATACCACCTTGTTAAGAAGTTCTGCGGCCCATGCATACTCGCCGTTATCAAAGGCTTCCTTCGCTGCCTGAATAACTGTCTCCGCCCCTCCCATCAGCTCAACATATTTCGGAGCCGCCTCTTCCGGAAGGATCTTATTCAAATTGGACGGATTGCCATCATAATATCCCAGGTACTTCTGGGCGATGGCCTTTGCATCGTGGCTGATGGAACCGTAATAGCCGTGAATCGTCCACTCCTTCTCCAGTTCCTCCGGGAACATTTCCTCTACCATACGGCCAACCTCATCGATGGTATAGCCTTTATTTAACAGGTTGAGGGTTGTGTTGTGGAGATAACGGTATACGTCCCGGTGCATCTCCAAATAGGAAATGGCATCCTCGTTGCCGAAATGCGGCCAGTTGTGGGAGGAAATCGCATATTCCATATCCGGCCACATCATAATGGTTTCATCAATGTATTTCGACCAGGCCAGAGAATCTCTTACCTCAGTTCCGCGCAGGGAATATAGATTGTGCAGCGTGCCGGTTACGTTTTCCGCGCCAAACAACGTCCTGTACTTCGGGAGATATGTATTCATCTCGGACGGCGCTTCAGTTCCCGGAGTCAGCTGGAACTGTACCTCCAGACCATCAATGTTCACGGTCTGATTCTCTGTAATAACATCCGTTGGCGGAATCAGCGTGATGGAAACGCCGTTTCCCTGTTTTCCAAGTCCTGCGTCCACAACACCCTTTGTACCTGCTTTAAGCCCTACTGCAATATGGTAGGTGTTGCGGCGGCCCATGGCGTTTCCCACATATACATTCTCTTTCGCAGCATTTTCCAGGAATCCGTCGGGGGCATAGATTTTCACCTTTCCGCTCTTTACATCCTCCTCATCCACCAGGCCCCGGATCCCTCCGTAATGGTCCACATGACTGTGGGAATAAGATACCGCCATAATGGGGCGCTCGCCCAGGTTTTTATTGACAAGCTCAAGAGCCGCTCTGGAGCCTTCCGCAGTGGTTCCGGAATCCATCACATACCACCCGTTGTCTGTCTCTGCAAAGGTAATGTTGGCCATGTCATATCCCCTCACCTGGTATACGCCGTCCGTCACCTTATATAAGCCGTAATTATAGTTTAATTTTGCGTGATCCCACAGAGACGGATTCACGGTACCCAGATTGGTCTCTGTCATAAGGAAATCGTATTTTTCCGTCACGCTGTAATATACCTTATCCGGATCGTTTAAGTCTTTAATGAGACCGTCGCCCTTATCGATCAGGCCAAACTCCGCATTCTCTTTTTCTTTCTCATAATCCGACATATAGTTGGCATCTGCTGCCAGCGCCTCATTCACCTTCTTGGTGGCCGGCTCCGCCTCCTTCTGCTCAGTGTTGAATCCTCCTGCTTCCGGTGCAGCCTCAGTCTCTGCCCCGGTAACCGCTTCTGTTGCAGCTTCTGTCGCCGCCTCCGTTGTTTTTGCAGCGCCGGACGCACACCCTGTCAGGTAAGAGGCCGCCAGTGTCAGAGCCATCGCGCCCGCAACGATTTTCTTTTTCATTTTTTCTCCTTCCGTATCCTATTTTTTCTGCTTTTTATGCAGATCCATAAGACCGCCTACTTCATCACAAATATTCTTGATCTTACAGGTTTTGCAGTCGAAATTCAAATCGTCCAGGATGGTGCACATGGCATCCGTGATCTTTTTTCCCTCCCTGGCAATTCCTGTAAGCGTTGAAAATGCCTCTAACGGCTCGGTAATAAAAATCACCTGCACATGCTCCACATTCGGACATGTTTTATAATGTTCAATCATGGATTTTCCGACCCGTTTGAAGCTGATCCCCTTCTTCACCGCATCACGGCTGATGCGGATATTCTCCCGGTGCTTTTCCACAGAGGCCCGGTTCATATACCCTTCCAGGTACAGCTTGAATTTTAAATGTTCGATCTCCTTGATCTGATCGTAGAGACCATCCCCCTCCTCCATCTCACGGACGCCCAAAAGAATGATTTTTCCAAATGCGCCGTCAAATTTCTTTTTATCTGTGATATCCGGCCCGAAAATACGGATCAGATCCCGGTCTACCAGACCGCTGCCGGACATCATGGTAAACTCCACCCCCGGGAGCGGATAACGCCCCAGTTCCAGGGCGCTCTCACTTTCCAATACCAGGGGATTTCCATCTGCCTGTTTCCATGACAAAACTTCACCGGGATCGATCGCCGTTTCGCATGCTCCATCCAGAGCCTCCAGAGCCCTGTGTATGAGCTTGTCATAATAGTCCATTACAGATTTACGTCCCTTTCCATTTCATCATAATGCTTGTCAAGATGCGGTTTTAACTTCCAAACCAGCTTCATATCCAGGTTGAGCCAGTAGATCACCGCAAGAATCGCCCCGAATACCATGGCAACTTTGGCTGCAAACCACACTAATTTCTTAATAATCCCGCAGGGAATCTTTAAAATCGTTACGATCAGCTGTTCCACAAAAAAACCTCCTTGTCCTATTTTGCCAGACCTTTCTGGCGGGCGTATTCAGCAGCTCCCAAAGCTCCCATAAGCTGCGGATCTGTCTTTAACTCAATGATGTCTTTCTTGAGCACATCCGCCAGCGCCTTTTTAAGTCCGCCATTCTTTGCGCATCCTCCGGTCAGTGTGATATTGCCGTCGGTTCCCGCCTTTTTCGCCATCACAAAGCATCTCTTAGCCACCGCCATCTGAATCCCTGCGGCAATCTCCTCCTTTGGCTTATCCTCTGCGACCAGGGAGATGACCTCGGATTCGGCAAATACAGAACACTGGGCCGTAATCGGAATCACATTTTTAGCGGTCATGGACAGCTTTGAAAACTCCTCGATATTTAACTCAAACGCCGCGGCCATCGCCTCAAAGAAGCGTCCCGTACCCGCCGCGCATTTATCGTTCATGGCGAAATTTGATACCGTGCCGTCCTTGTCAACCGCAATCCCCTTAATATCCTGTCCACCGATATCAATAATCGTGGACACATTGGGATCTGTTACATGTACGCCCATGGCGTGGCAGCTGATCTCCGAGATATTCTCATCCGCAAATGGAACCTTGTTTCTTCCATAACCGGTTCCCACCAGATACGCAAGCTCAGTGGAATTATTTAAACCCTCCACCGGAGCGATCGCCTCCGCCAAAGCCAGCTTTGCAGTCTCCAGCGCGCTAATTTTGCTTCTGACGATTGAACTTCCGACAATGGTGCCGTTTTCATCCAAAATAACGCTCTTTCCGTAGGTAGATCCCACGTCGCAGCCTCCAAAATACTTCATAACCTGAATCTCCTTTCCCTTACCAGGCAATACTGTCATCAAAATCCACCAGCGACGGGTCAAGCGGCTCTTCCTTCATGACCGTCATCATGAATTTGTTTACGTCCTCCCGCATCTGGCGGCGGGATACGGTCTGCGGATCGTAGAGATCCTGCGTTACCCAGCACATTTTCACGCCTCTCTTGCGGGCTTCTTCCTGGAATATTCCCTCCAGCCCCGCCATGCCGCGGCAGGACATCTGATTGTACATGATAACCATATCGCAGCTGTAGCGGTCAACCAGCTCCCAAAGCTCATCCAGCGCATTGTGATATCCGCCGTTTGTATGTTTTCTCATGGCAATCTGCTGATAACATTTTGCGATGTCTTTTAACATGGTCTCCTCATTGGAGGTATCAATCGGAATTGTATATGCATGACTCTCCATATCGATCAGACCGCTGATTCCCCAGCAGTTCTCCAGCCATAAGTTGAAGTCCGCATAGTAGTTTGCAGGGCAGGACCAGATAACCGCGCGGTGGCGTCTCTCTTTGCGCACATTGGATTCCTTTCTTTTATGAGCGCGCTTGATCATGGCGTCAACCTTCTGCTCCACCGGAACATATCTTGGATCCTTCGGTGCTCCTCCGACAGCGGTAAACATTCGGAACAGCCACAGGACGGAGCCGGTGAACTGGGGGCAGTCCGTCATGTTGGTCTCCCATTTATTCATCTCGTACTGTGTCTGCAAATTATGACGTTCACAGGCTGCGCGAAGCGTATCCCAATTAAATTTCTGGCCTGTTAAATCCTCCAGGAACGCAATACAGTCTCTAAGCTCATTGACTGCCAGTTCCTGAACATCCTCCTCCTTATAACGCAGCGGGGAACCGAGAACAAATGTCGGAAGCTTTAAGCGCCTGGAAAGAAGCTGGCTGTTGATCACGCTGCCGTCGCAAGCCATATTGGTTGCCAGATAGCAGATCCCCATGTCCGCGTAATCATCGTTAATCGCGACTCCAACCTCTGCTTCAGGAAGCGGGCATACATCCGCCGGTATTCCAAAGCTCTCTGCGGCAGCGATATAAGGCTCCGCAGCATGCTGATTCATCAATGTAGATGAGAACAGCGGAAGGGACTGTAACGGCATCGCCAAAAACTGCGGAAAACCTGCCAAAAGCATGTACGGAAACGTATTGTCATGCAGGATTACCCGTTTTGCGATTGGATTATCGCCGGCGATATGGCGGTCCGCCATCTGGATAAACTTGAATCCGGAGGCAAAGTTCTTAATCATCATGTTGTAGCTGATGTGAGCCGTTCTAAGTGCCGTTCCCCGCATGCCCTCTGTATTTCTGTCCACAAAGTTGGGAATTGCAAGATAGTCCCCCATCCAGCGATAGCGCAAAATCATTTTTTTCATGGCTTCCGGATTGGTTTTAGCCGACTTCAAAAGTTCATGCCAGTTCAGCAGCCAGTAATAAAAATCGTATGCCGTATCTTCTGCGCCTCTCCACTCACGATGCTTTAAAATTCTGCTTTTCTCGTACCGGAGTTCTCCCAGCGGCACTTCCGTAAAACCCAATTTTTTTCGGATCTCCCATTTGGAGGCGTCCTCTTTTAATGTCTTAAATTTCGCTTTAATATCTCCGGTCTTCTCCTTAACCGCTCTTAAATCATCTGCGATCCCCTCTTCGCGGGCTTTGGAAGCCATCTTTTCGGTGAGGTCACAGGCTTTTTCTCTTATTTCTCCCAAATCTCTGATAATTCCACGAATATCTTCCATCGCTTACCCCTGCTTTCTCTGGATTTTCTTGATCTCAACGCTCTCCACAAACGCCTGAATCCTGGTTCTGAGCTGTCCTGAACCTTTTGCATGATAGGGCCGGTCAACGGTCAGAGTCGGAATTCCTTTTTCCTTGATTAAAATGTGGGAGGCCAACGCCCGCTCATACCCCCAATACTCGCAGAATTTAAGCTGTTCATAGATGACCCCGTCTGCATTGTAATCCTTTACCAGCTGCTGTACATATGTTTTGCGGCCGTCCACCTTGTCCTGAGACATATATCTTGGACATTGGCTTGTCTGCACATAATGGTTCATAATGGAGACGAGCACGTCCACACCGTCCTCCAGTACAATGGGCTCACGGCCCGGCATGGAGCCGAAGCAGTGTCTGTCTGCCACAACAAGACCGCCGTTCTCCTCGATAAGCTCCGTAAATTCATAATCGTCAAGCTCCGAACCTGCAAGCACGAATCTGGCTCTGTATGTCCCTGCCGGGTCCGGCTTTCTCTCCTTTATCTCCTCCAGCGTTTCTCTCAGCTTGTCGATAATCAGATCCTTCGGGCAGGTGTAGCTTACCAGATTTAAGATATGGAACTCCGTCCCGGTAACCTTTATCGCATCACCTTTTCTGAATTCTCCAATTTCTGTAATAATTTCACAGATCTCATTGTGGAGCGCAACCGCTTTGCGCAGGGAATCGTCCGAGATATCAATGCCATATACAGTTTGAAGCGGTTCCAGGATCTTTTTCTTCACCTGAGTCACATAATGTTTGATATTATTGGCGTTGGTCTTGAACGGCGCATCAATAAAGGTTGTAAAAAACTTCTCATTTTTCACTAGATTTAACAGTTCAAAATGTTCAGACGCCCGATGCATCTCCACACATGCCTCCGCGGCGATGAATGCGCCGAGGAAATTATAACCTCCCTCAATTCCCCGCTCCACAATGGCCCGGCTGTATTCACATACCAGGTTTGTCATATAGTAGGTGGAGACATCGAGACTTCCGGTCTTAGGAGCGCGAAGTCTCACGCTAAATGCGTTTCCTACGTTCATAAGGACTTCCGGAATAAAATAACAGGTGTATCCCACTGGAATTCTGCCGTCCTGAACCGCCTGATGAACCAGTTCATTGTTGGCCTCCTCAAGCAATTCCCTGAAGTAGTGAATATGTTTTAAATCCTTCATCTGCTCTCCTCCTGCAAAATGCGAAATTCCTTCAAAGCTTTTTTTACCCCCAGCTCAATCGGTGAATCTTTCGGAAGCTCGAACACACTTTTTCCCTCAATGTCAAAACGGTTCAGGTTTTTATCCTCCTCAATGTAGGCCAGGACCGGAATGTCTCCCGTATCCAAAAGCTCAATGGGGCTGTCCTCACGGACACGGTTGATTACCGCCCCCACTTTGTCGTACATCACCAGGTGATCCGCCACCTGCTTGATGCTCTGAATCACCTGCCGGCCCTTTTTGCTGGGATCGCTCACCAGCAGTAAATGACTGACCTGTTCCATCACCCGGCGGTTGACCTGCTCGACTCCGGCCTCCCCGTCAATCATTACATAATCAAACTTTTCTGAAAGAATGCTGATGATGTCCTTGAGATACCCGTTCACCTTACAATAACAGCCGGCGGCTTCCGGTCGTCCCACAGCGATAAAATTAAATCCGTCGGCCTCCACCAGCGCTTCCAGAATTTCGTACTGCGCATCGTTTAATAGTTCGATGGCCTGGCGGGTTTCACCCGCCTCCGCCTTATCGATAAAACTCTTTCGGATATCGTCGATGGTTTTAGGCACCTCGATTCCCAACGCTGTGGAAAGCCCCACCGCCGGGTCCGCGTCGATTGCCAGAATTCTGGCTTGGGGCTTCATATCCCGCAATACTTTGACAATAATTGCCGCGATCGAGGTTTTCCCCACTCCGCCCTTCCCCGTAACCGCAATAATCGTAGCCTTCTTCTCCATTGTCACTCCCCCTTTTTACAGATTTTTCCGAGGATTTCTTTCGCATCTTCTTCTGTCATGTATTTGGGAACCGGGTACATGGTATGCGTTTCCTGAAAGCCCGCCCCGCAGATCGCGTCGATGCCGGATTCCGGGAAGCGCTCCAGGCGTTCCGGGATTCCCAGGGCCCGGTTGAGCGTCTCAATTCTTTTTATGAATCCATTTGCTTTCTCAGCCGCACTTAGTCCGTTCTGCTCCGGGGCGATCACATCCCACAGCTCTGCCAGTTCGCGTTCACATACATCCTTATAAAAATTCATAATGTGCGGCAGCAGCACCGCGTTCGCCAAACCATGGGGCACGCCGTATTTTCCGCCGATATTATGAGCGAATCCATGGACATATCCTACCATTGTTCTTGTAAAGGCCATTCCGCCCAGGAACGAGGCGACCAACAGATTTTCCCTGGATTTCAGATTCGCCGGTTCTTCCATTACGTTCTCAAGATTCTCAAATATCAGCTTTACCGCTGCTTTCGCAAGGCGCGCCGCTTCCGGGTCGCAGTAAACGCTCACCATAGCCTCCGCCGCGTGAGTCAGGGCATCCATTCCGGTAAAGGCTGTGATGGACGCCGGAAGCCCAACGGTCAGCTCCGGATCGAGAACTGCACAGTCCGGAACCAGATTCGGATCCGCAACCGGTACCTTCTTGTGGGTGTCTGTCATGGAAATGGCTGCTGCGATGGTCGTCTCAGAACCCGTCCCGGCGGTAGTGGGAATCGCAATAAACGGCAGGGCGATCCCCTTCACTTTCATAGAGCCCGCAAGCTCCATCGGCGCCTGGCCGGTGGAGGCGCATACGCTGACCATCTTGGCCGTATCCAGCACCGATCCGCCGCCCATCGCCACGACACCGTCACAGCCGTTATCCAGGCAGGTTTTTAAAGCCTCCTCCACAACTCCAAACGTGGGATCCGGAGTTATGCGGTCAATGATGACCGTTTCCACGCCAGCCTGCTCAATGGCCTTTATCATAGGATCCGGAAGACCGATGGCGCGCAGAGACCCGTCCGTAATGACGGCAGCCTTCCTCACCCCATACAGATTCAACAGCTCTCCCACTTTTAACGCCTTACCGGCGCCAATATAGCAGACAGGCACCGGCTTCGGAATCATCCGGTACATCGGCATCTTTGCCTCCTGCTGTTTTCTTATCTCTTCATACATGACATTAATTCTCCTGTTTTCAGTTCTGTCTTTTAAAGGATCAGCTCCCCGATATCTTTGTTTCTGACCATAGCCGCATTTCCCTCTTCCACGTCAATGTGCAGGATCGCCGCTTTCCCTTTATGGATTCGCACCAGCGCTTTACTGAACACAGTCTCCCGGTCCCCGTTTATTTTCACGCTGACCATCTGGCCGTTCTCAATTCCTCTGGCTTCTGCATACTGGTTACCGATATGTACGTGGCGCAGGGCAATGATCCCGCAGGCAACCTCGACCTCACCGGCCGGGCCAACTAATTTAAGTACCGCAGCATCGCGCAGATCCCCTGAGTAACGAACCGGCGCATCCACGCCTAACGTAAAACAATCTCCTCTTAAAAGCTCAATCTGGGTAAATTCCCTGCAGGGTCCCATGACACGGATTCCCTCAATTTTACCTTTCTCTGTAACAGCCGTTACGGTCTCCTCACAGATGAACTCGCCAAGACCGATATTTTTCTTTTCCGTCAGTTCGTAGTCCTTTCCGAACAAAACCCCGCAGACCTCCGGAGAAAGGTGTGCATGGCGGTTGGACATCATAATTTCTACTGGATTCATGTTTATCTTCTCTCCCTTCTGACTTTCCTTAATAGCGAACCTTCTGTCCCCACTCGCTTCTCATTTCATATACATCCCAATCTTCCTCCGCATGAATAATGGGGTCCGGGAGCTCTGTACTCACTCTGGTCACGTTCATCAGGTGATAATACTGCAGATTCTCAGAAATACTGTTGTTTCCCCAGGAGCCGCAGCCAATGGTAACGGTCGGCGCGATGGCATTGTTTGCGGAACCCATGGTCGGCTGCTCAATGTGAAAACGCCCTACCGGGATCAGGTTTGCAACATAGAGAATTCTCTCCTCGTTTTTGGACCAGATGGAGCTGCTGTGGCCTGCGCCCTCATTTTCAAGGTTCGTGATCGCCGTGTCCACCGCATCCTCGAATTTTTCATAGGTGGTGTAACGTAAGATCGGGCAGAGAATCTCTTTGCAGAGTATATCCTCAGCGCCTTTCGCCTGCACCTTGAAGCAAATCACCTTAGCCTCCGCCGGAACCTTGAGGCCGAATATCTCGCCCAACTGCTGAACGTTCTTTCCCACCACAGCACGGTTAATCATTGGGCCTGGAAATACAATTTCGCGGATGTGGTCAATCACCGACTGATCCTCAATGATGAACGCGCCTGCTTTTCTGAGCGCTGCCTTCATCTCCTCCTCTCTTCCGGCCGGTACGTGCATGGTCTGCTCACCGGTACAGGGAACCCCCTGGTCAAAGGCGCGGTTGGCCACAATCGTCGCAGCCGCCCTCTCAAAGTTATCGTAGTCCTCGTCAACGATGGCCTGGCAGTTGCCCTGACCTACGCCGTATGCCGGTTTTCCGGAAGAGTAAACCGCTTTCACCATGCCCGCTCCTCCTGTGGCGATATTCACATCCGCCTGTTTTAGAAGCTCGTTCGTCATTGCAATCGACGGCTCGCCGATACACTGAATCAGATCAGCCGGCGCACCGATCGTTTCCAATGCATCGCGGATAATCTGCGTGGTATGGACCGCGCCCTTTGCGGATGCCGGATGAGGAGCGATGATAATGGCATTTCTGGTCTTAAACGCCATCATGGCGTTTCCTATGATGGTCGCCACCGGATTGGTACTCGGCGTAACAGAACCCAGGACGCCGATCGGCTTTGCAATCACTCTCACGCCCGGCTCGGAAAAATCATCGATGACTCCCACAGAAGGGCGGCCTTTCATAAAGTTCCAATGGCGCAAGGACAATATCTTCATCTTTCCGACCTTCCCCATCAGATCTCCCATTCCGGTTTCTGCAACCGCTTCTTGTCCCAATGCGACGGCGTTGTCATAGATCGCCTTACCTGCCACGCGCACCAACTCATCAACCGATTTCTGATCGGTATAATTGGCCTCCACATACTTCTGCGCAACTCTTGCCTTTTCCACTAATTTAGCGATGTAGGCCTCTACATACTCGGGTGTCTGCTGATTCATAATAATTCCTCCTGTTTATTTTTTATTAAATAATCATTCTCTTTTCTTCGCCCCTCAGAACCCTGAGCGCGCCCTCAACCATAGCTTTTCCTTCCTCCTCGCCAGGGAATACCAGCACCGGCGCGATGGTTCCCACGCGTTTTTTGATGTCGGAAACGATACGTTCGGAATATGCCATTCCGCCGGTAATGACTATGGCGTCCACCAGGGAACAATGAAGAACCGCGCACTGGGCCGCGATCTCCTTGGCCGCCTGATATGTGAATGCCTGCATAGCCAACTCACAATCCGGATCTCCCTGGGCCGCTTTCTGCTCAATCAGCCGCACATCGGTAAGACCTGTGTAGGAAGCAAATCCTCCCTTTACAAACAGCATCTTAATCACTTCGTCCATCGAAAGCTTCTGGGTGAAAATCTTTTTCGCCAGCGCCCACGCCGGAACATCTCCCGCGCGGTTCGGCGAAAATGGACCATTGTTTCCGGAAGCACAGTTGCTGCTGTCAACCACCCTTCCACAGTCATGAGCTCCGATCGAGACTCCTCCGCCCAAATGAGCGACAACCAGTTTGATGGAATCATACGGTTTTCCAAGCTGTTTTGCCGCCTCTCTGGCTACCGCCTTCTGATTCAGCGCGTGGAACGTGCTCTCTCTCGGCACTTCCTTACAGCCGGATAGACGGGCCACATCGGTAAATTCATCCACAGTTACCGGATCCACAATAAACATCGGAACCTCTCTTCCCGCAAACAACTCCTCCGCCAGCGGCAGCGTCATACATGCGGCGTGAGGAAATTTGGTATCCTCCGGGCTGTAGTGAGCCAGAATATCTTTCCTTAATCCCTCGCCGATCTGGTAGGTTCCGCTCTTAGTGCAGCGGTCCGTGCCGCGTACTCTCAAAACCAGCGCATCAACTGCATCCAGGTTTACCTTGTTTTCTTTGATCCACTCCTCCACCTGACCTTTGCGAAGTGCAATCTGATCCCGCTGTCTCGGATGCCCCGCCATCTCTTCGTCGGAATTTCTGAATGTCTGCTCTGCATACATTCTCTCATCCTCGTAGAGAGAAATCTTTGTGGATGTGGAACCCAGGTTTAAAATCATGATTTTGTGCAAGTTCCATTACCTCCTTAAAAAATTTTCGTTACTCCGGCTTTCACTTTTATATATAGCAATATCTGTGCCAACTTGTTTTAACGAAAAAAAGGCAAAAAAAGAGACTAAAACCAGCGTTTAGTCTCTTTTCTGACACAAATCTCAATCCCACTTTTGGGAAAAGTCTCATTTTTGGCACTCATTCTCTTAATTGAGACGAATCCCATATTTTTTTATTTTTCTGTAAATCGTAGATTTACTCATACCCAGGGACATCCCTGCTGCCGTCACGTTTCCATTATTCATCCGAATAGCAGCGAGAATACTTTCACATTCAAATTGCATCTTGGTTTGGGCGTAATTTGCGTTGCAGTGTGCAGGTTTCTCTGCTTTCTCATTTTCACTGCCATAAGCGGTCCCGGACTTCGCGCCGGGGAGCTTCGTCTCCCCCTGACCGGAAGCTTTATCTCCGTTCCCCCGGATTTCCAGAACCCTGGACACAACCTCCTGCGGCAGATCCTCCGCCTCAATTAAGGACGTGCGGCTGGCATAAAATGCGCGCGCGACTGCATTCTGCAGCTCCCTGACATTCCCCGGCCAGGAGTACTCCTGAATCATCTGCCGGAAGCCCTCGGTAAACTGCTTATATATATTCTCCTCTTTGCGGCTGATATTCGATAAAAAATAATCTGCCAGGAGAAGAACATCTCCCCTCCGCTCTCTTAACGGGGGAATATTGAATTTCACCACATTGATTCTAAAATACAAATCCCCACGAAAGTTTTTCTTTTCCACCTCATCCCAAAGATGGCGGTTGGTAGCCGCTATTACGCGAATATCCAAAGGATGTTCCGTCTTCGCCCCGATTCGTCTCACCCGGTGATTGTCCAGAACCCGCAATAACTTGGCCTGAATCTCCAAAGGCAGCTCCCCGATCTCATCCAGAAAGATAGTTCCACCGTCCGCCAGTTCAAATTTACCGGGACTTCCGTTGCTGCTGGCGCCGGTAAACGCCCCCTTCTCATATCCGAACAGTTCGCTTTCCACCAAATTCTGCGGGATGGAGGCACAGTTGACAACAATGAACGGGCCGCTTAAGCGGCGGCTGGCCGAGTGTATCGAATGGGCAAACAGCTCCTTTCCCACACCGCTTTCCCCTTCAATGAGCACGCTGCAATCCGTAGCCGCAATGCTTTTCATCGTCTTAATCTGAGCCATTATTTCTTTATCTTCCGTGATAATGTCGCTGAAACAATAATAAGACCGGTTTCCCATCACCTTATTGGCCAGCCGGATCACGTCCTTAATCTCCCTGAGAATCAGCACAACTCCCACAAAGCGGTTCATGATCTTCACCGGCGCCACCGTCACATTGCAGCGCACCTTTCTACCGTCAATATCCAGGTCATACTCCGGGTAGGAAAATGAGGCCTCTCCATCCTCCAGGCGCTTCTTAAAATCCTCATAGGCAAACATACCCGCAAAATTCAGATTCCGGAGTTCTTCCTTTTTCACGTTCAGCATGTGGCCCGTGTAGGGGCTGACCCGCCTCACGGTATAATCGGCATTTAAAACCACCCACCCCTCCGCTACCGTATCAAAGGACGCCGCTGCTGTCTGAACCGTCTTCGTCAGCTTAAGCTGTGTCTCAATCAGGTATGCCACCGCACTGACCAGTCCAAGCGTATGGGAGGTATTTTCTGAGTAGCTTCCAATCATACTCACGCACCCAATAATTTCCCCCTCCTCGCTGTGGATCGGTACCGCCACACAGCTCAAATGATGAAATATCTCATAGTAGTGTTCCGCTCCATCCAGCAAAAATGGCTTATCATATTTCATGCAGAGATGAGGAGCGTTCGTGCCGAAATGCGCCTCATCCCATTTTTCCCCAATCTGGAAACTGCCCTGTGGAAATACCAATGAATTTCCTGCAAAATACCGGTCAATCATATAGCAATGCCGGTCGTGCAGGCTAATCACATACTGGCTGTCGGACACCATCTCAGCAATCCTTGACAGTAACAGTGAGGCTGTGGAAATCAATATCTCATTCTGGTTCAGAATCTTCTGCACCTTCTCGTCATCCGCAGGCGGCCAACGTTTCTTATCGTTATGAAAATCCGTCTGGTTCAACTGCCTGCACCTCTCCCACGACTCAAATACCTCCTGGCGCACCTCCCCATCCGCGCTGCCCCTTTGCTTAAAGCTCTGCCAGGCTCTTTTGAGCTCTTCCCGGCGGTTTTTAGTCTTTCCCATGGAATCCCCCTTTTTCATGCGAATTTTATCCCTGGTATTTTGCCTCCCCCGCCGGCGAAAGGAGCTGCCTGGCGCTGATAAACTCAGTCACCACGTTTCCCAGCCGCATGCTGTTGGAACCCTTGAATAAAATGCAGTCGCCCTCCGCAGTCTCACGCCTCAGCCAGGCCTCAATCTCATCCGGGCTGCCGCACCGGATAAAGGGGGTGTTTCCGTTCTTTTCTGCGATACCTGCCCCGATCTGCGCGGCCAGGTCCCCTAACAGCAGCACCTGGTCCACGGGATGCTCCGCAATGTAATATCCGATTTCCCGGTGAAGCGCGGCCTCATCCGGGCCCAGCTCCTTCATATCCGCCAGCACGGCGATCTTTCTGGCCCCCGGCTTCATGGACACCAGCACCTCCAGGCCCGCCTTCATGGACACCGGACTGGCGTTGTAGCTGTCGTCAATAACCGTGAGGCTCCCCAGCTCATAGACCTGCTGCCTGCCCTTGTAGCCTGCGAATTCTTCCAGGCTCGCCGCTGCGGCCCTTAAATCCACGCCGTACTCTCCCGCCACCGCCAGGGCCGCCATGGCATTGCTCACCATATGGGTGCCCATTACGCCCAGGCGCACGGGAATCCGCTGCCCCCTGCAATCTGCTGTAAACACCGGATACCCCTCATCCAGCCGCACATCCATCGCGCGGTAGCTGCACTGGGGGGAAGTGCCGAAGAATACCACAGGGTGTCCGTTCTGAGCGGACACATTTTTCAGCAGATCATCATCCCCGTTCAGGAACAAAATCCCTTCAGGGTTCATGCCTTCCTGAATGTTCAGCTTTTCCTTCAATATATTTTCTCTGGAACCCAGCTGCTCAATATGTGCGATGCCGATATTGGTGATTACCGCGCTGTCCACTCTGGCGATACGGGCGATCTTCTCCATCTCTCCCGGCTCGCTCATGCCCAGCTCTATGACGGCGATGCCCGCAGCCGCCGGGATCTCGCTCATGGTGATTGGCACGCCCACCTGGCTGTTGGAGTTGCCCGGCGTCCGGTACACCTTAAAGCCCGCATTTAACGCCGCGGCGATCATTTCCCTGGTGGTGGTCTTCCCCACGCTGCCGGTGATGCCCACCAGAGGAATGGTGATGCGGCTGCGGCAGTAAACGCCCAGATCCTGAAGCGCTTTTTTTGTGTCCTCCACTGCGATCCAGGCCGCGTGACGGATTGGCTCCGGATTGTTTCCCAGTTTTTCCCAGTCGCGGATAGCAGCCTCCACCTGGGCCGCGTTCTTATGAGCGCTGGTGAACACAGCCACCGCCCCGTTTAAGATGGCCTGACAGATAAACCGGTGGGCATCCACCTTTTCACCGATGATGGGCACGAACAAATCCTGGCCCGCCATATTTCTGGAATCAAGGCTGATGGCCCTGACCGCCTGGTCCTCATTTCCAAGAAGAAGGCGGCCTTTCGCCGCCTCCACAATCTGTTTTACACTGATGTTCTCCATCCTCTATGCCTCCAGCTGATTGATTACTTCCAAGATCACTTCCTTATCCAGGAAATGATGCCGCACGCCGCAGATCTCCTGGTAGTCCTCGTGGCCCTTGCCGATCACTGCAATCATATCCCCCTCCTGGGCGTTTCTGATGCTATAGGCAATGGCTTCCCGGCGGTCCGGGATCTCCACGTAATTGCCACCTGTTTTTTCAATGCTGGAACGGATATCCGCAATGATATCCTCCGGCTTCTCATAGCGGGAATTGTCCGCTGTGAGGATGCTCAAGTCCGCCATACGCCCGCCGATCTCGCCCATGGAATACCGGCGGTCCTTGGAGCGGTTGCCCCCGCAGCCAAACACTACCACCAGGCGCCTTGGATTGTAATTGCGCAGGGTGCCCAACAGGCTTTCCATGCTCACGGCATTGTGCGCATAATCCACAAGCACGGTGAATTTTCTGGATGCATGAACGATCTCCATGCGGCCGTCCACCCGGATGTGCTCCAGCCCATGACCCATACGCTCCCGGTCAAGTCCCAGGAAGCTGCACAGGCTCACCGCAGCAAGGGCGTTATCCACATTGAACAGGCCCGGGATTCCCAGACGCACATCCATCTCAAACTGCCCCTTCACATCGAATTCCGTACCCACGAAGGAATCCTCCGCCACATAGCGGATATTCCGGGCAATGAAGTCCGCCTTCACATCCCCAGCCTCCTCCGCCACGCAGTATGTATAGAGGCGGCAGGACGCATCCTTTACGATACCCTCATAGTGTTCATCCCCACGGTTCACCAGCCCCACCTTACACATGGTCATCAGCCGGGATTTGTAGTAGAGGTATTCCGCAAAATCCGCATGCTCGTCAGGTCCGATGTGGTCCGGGGATATGTTGGTAAACAGGCCGTAATCAAAGAACAGGCCGTCGGTCCGGTGCATTTTGATGCCCTGGGAGGACACCTCCATGATCATGTACTCGCAGCCCGCCTCCACCATGTCCGCGAAGGCCTGATGGAGCTGGTAGGACTCGGGCGTGGTGTTCAGGTTGGGCGTCACCCGGCCGCCGATCACGGTGCCGTTGGTGCCGATCATACCCACCTTCTTCCCCGCCGCCTCCAGTATGGCTTTGATCATATGGGTGGTGGTGGTTTTCCCCTTTGTGCCGGTGACGCCCACGGTGATCATCTTTCTCGCGGGATAACCGAACCGGGCGGCTGAGAGCAGCGCCAGAGCCCGGCGGCCGTCCTTTACCCTGAGCACCGTCACCTGGGGCGAAACGGCCTTCAGCAGCTCCTTAAGGGGGCGTTCGATCACAATGACCCTGACCCCCGCCTCCTCCACCTGGGGAATAAACAGGTGGGAGTCCACGCGGGTTCCGGTCATGCACACGAACACGTCGCCCTCTTTTGCCTTTCTGGAGTCGTAGGAGACGTCCGATACCTGTACCTCCAGGCTGCCCTGCAGCAGCTCGTAATCCAGTCCTTCCAGCCAATCGCTCAATACCATACGGAATGTCCTCTTTTCTTAGAAATCATCGGGGATTCGGCCAGTTCTACAGTGGCCTGCGCTCCCCTGGGGCGCGTGTTGCGGGGGGATGACAGGGGTGAGCCACCCGGGGCAGGACGGCCGGTCAAACTTCCGGCGGCCCTTCCGTGGCGGGTCCGGGCGGCACACCCATGTCCGAATTAAAACAGCCCGGTAATCTTTCCGCTCTCGTCCACATCGATCCCCTCGGCCGCCGGTTTCTTGGGAAGCCCGGGCATGGTCATGATGGAGCCGGTGAGGGCCACCACAAAGCCTGCGCCCGCGGACACGTAGGCGTCGCGCACGTTGATCTTAAACCCGGTGGGCCTGCCCAGCTTGGTCTGGTCGTCGGACAGGGAATACTGGGTTTTGGCCATGCAGACGGGAAGGTTTCCGTAGCCCATCTCGGTGATGCGCTTTAACGCCTTCTCAGCCGCCGGCGCGTAGGTCACGCCGTCCGCACCGTAAACCTCGGCGGCGATGGTGCCGATCTTCTCCTTCAGGCTCATCTCGTCGGGATAGAGCACCTTAAAGTTGCTCTGCTTCTTCTCCAGGGTCTCGAGAACCTTCTCGGCCAGGGCGATTCCGCCCTCTCCGCCCTTGGCCCAGACCTCGCTGAGTGCGAATTCACAGCCCCTCTGCTCGCAGAAATGCTTAATATATTCATATTCCGCCTCCGTGTCGGAGGTGAAGGAATTTAAGGTCACGACCACCGGAACGCCGAACTTCTGGATGTTCTCGATGTGCTTCTCCAGGTTCACAATGCCCCGCTTTAAGGCGTCCAGGTTCTCCGTGGAGAGCTGGTCCTTGGGCACGCCGCCGTTGTATTTGAGGGCGCGCACCGTGGCCACCAGCACCACCGCGTCGGGCTTCAGCCCGGCCATGCGACACTTGATGTCCAGGAACTTCTCAGCGCCCAGGTCCGCGCCGAAGCCCGCCTCGGTCACCACGATGTCCGCCAGCTTCAGCGCCGTGCGGGTGGCTCTGACGCTGTTGCAGCCGTGGGCGATATTGGCGAAGGGGCCGCCGTGTACCAGCACGCCGGTGTGCTCCAGGGTCTGAATCAGGTTGGGCTTTAACGCGTCCTTTAACAGGGCGGCCATGGAGCCCACCGCGCGTAAATCCGCCGCGGTCACCGGCTCGCCGGCAAAGTTGTAAGCCACGATGATCCGGCCAAGGCGCTCCTTTAAGTCCTTCATATCCGTTGCCAGGCAGAGAATCGCCATGATCTCGGAGGCCACGGTGATCACAAAATGGTCCTCGCGCACCATTCCGTCCGCCTTTGCGCCAAGGCCGATGACCACGTTTCGCAGCGCACGGTCGTTCATGTCCTCACAGCGCTTCCACTGCACCTGGCGGGGATCGATGCCCAGGGCGTTGCCCTGCTGGATGTGATTGTCCAGCAGCGCCGCCAGCAGGTTGTTGGCGGAGGTGATGGCGTGGAAATCGCCGGTAAAGTGCAGATTTAAGTCCTCCATGGGAACCACCTGGGCGTACCCGCCCCCGGCCGCTCCGCCCTTGATGCCAAAGCACGGCCCTAAAGACGGCTCCCGCAGTGCGATAATTGCGCGCTTTTTCATCACGCCGAACGCCTCTCCCAGACCCACGGTGGTGGTGGTCTTGCCCTCGCCCGCCGGGGTGGGGTTGATGGCGGTCACCAGCACCAGTTTTCCGTCCGGGCGGTCCTTCACCTGCTCCCACAGATCGTCTGTGAGCTTGGCCTTGTACTTGCCGTAGAGCTCCAGATCGTCCTCCCCGATTCCATAGGACTTAGCCACCTCTTTGATGGGAAGCATCCGCGCCTCCTGTGCGATCTCAATATCTGACTTCATGCCGCTTTTCCTCCTTAATGTTAGTGTTGACCATGGATTGATCCGTGAACATCATCTATCTGCCCTGCTCCAGGAATTCCTGGAACTGTTCAGGACTCATCAATACTTTTCTGGGCTTGGTGCCTTCCTCCTCGCCCACCACGCCGGCCTCGGCCAGCTGGTCCATGATGCGGGCCGCCCGGTTAAAGCCGATCTTGAACATGCGCTGCAGCATGCCGATGGAAGCCTTGTCCTTGTCGATGATCAGCTGTCCGGCCTGGACGAAATACTCATCCCGCCCGTCGTCCGCCTTGCTCCCGGCGCTCTCCGCCGCAGGGGAGGCGATCCGGTTCTCCACCTCCGGGCTGTACTGGGCCGTCAGACCCTGCTCGGTGAGGAATTCCACCACCCGGCCCACCTCCTCGTCGGACACGAAAGCGCCCTGCACACGCTGAGGTTTGGGGAAGCCCGCCGGGTAAAAGAGCATGTCGCCCTTGCCCAGAAGCTTCTCGGCTCCGTTCATATCGATAATGGTCCTGGAGTCCACCCCCGAGGACACGGAAAATGCGATTCGCGACGGCACGTTGGCCTTGATCAGGCCGGTGATCACGTTCACCGACGGGCGCTGGGTTGCGATCACCAGATGGATTCCCGCGGCTCTGGCCAGCTGGGCCAGACGGCAGATGGACTCCTCCACCTCGCCAGGGGCCACCATCATCAGGTCCGCCAGCTCGTCGATGATAATCACGATCTGGGGAAGCTTGGTCGGCTTGTTGTCGCTCTCCACGTCCTTCAGCTTCTCCACCCGGTCGTTGTAGCCCTTCAGATCCCGGACATTGCAGGAGGCGAACTTCTTGTAGCGGTCCTCCATCTCGGCCACGGCCCAATTTAACGCGCCGGAAGCCTTTTTCGGGTCCGTAACCACCGGGATCAGCAGATGGGGGATGCCGTTGTAAACGCTGAGTTCCACCACCTTTGGGTCCACCATGATCAGCTTCACGTCCTCAGGTTTGGACTTGAAGATAATACTCATGATCAGCGTGTTGATACACACGGATTTACCGGAGCCGGTGGCGCCCGCGATCAAAAGGTGGGGCATCTTGCCGATGTCCGTCACCACCACCTGGCCGCCGATGTCCTTACCCACCGCAAAGGCCAGACGGGACTTGTGGTTCTGGAAATTGTCGGACTCCAGCAGTTCCCGCAGATAGACCACGTTGTTTTCCTTGTTCGGCACCTCGATGCCCACGGCGGATTTGCCGGGGATGGGGGCCTCGATGCGGATGTCCGCGGCTGCCAGGTTCAGCTTGATGTCGTCGGTCAGACCCACGATCTTGCTGACCTTCACGCCCTGCTCGGGCAGCAGCTCGTAGCGGGTCACCGCCGGTCCGCAGCTGATATTGGTCACGGTCACGCCCACGCCGAAGTTGCGCAGGGTCTGCTGCAGTTTGATGGCCGTGGCCTTGTATTCGTTCTGGGAAAATGCGCCTGCATTGCGGTTCCCGCGCTTTAACAGAGTGGTGGGCGGGAAAATGTACTCCTTTTTCACCACCTCTTCCTCCTTGCGGATCTCCTCGGCCACCTCCACGCTCTCGCTGGCCGCAGCCGCGGCCTGTCGCTTCTTCTCAAGCTTTTTCTGCAACAGCTCGGTTTCGGTCTCAATCACCTTGCCGCCTGCCGTCACCACCCGCTTGGGCTCCTCCGGCACAAAGATGCTGTCGTAATTTACGCCCTGCTCCGATTGATCCTGGCTGTAGTCGTCCTCCTGAACCGAGAGCGCCCCGGCCCCGGATCCAGCCGTCTCCCAGGGAGCGGTATCCTCGTAGACCGAGGTCTCCTCCCGGCCGCCTGTTTTCGCCGCATAAGGCGTTTTCTCCGGACCGGATGTTCCCTCCACGCCGGACAGGCCTTCCGCGTAAGATGTTTCCCCCGCATAAGACACACCCTTAACGCCGGACAGGCCCTCCGCGTAAGACGTTTCCCCCGCATAAGACACGCCCTTAACGCCGGACAGGTCCTCCTCACCGGACAAGCCCTCCCCATAAAGGTTTTCCTGTCCGCCCACTGGGGCATCCAGGCTCACCCGGGCCACCGGCTCCTCAAAGGGAGGAATGTCCTCCTCGAAGGGCGCTTCCTCCGAGATATCCCGCAGGAAATCCGGCCTGGCCCCAGGTTCCGCTTCCGCGGTCCTCATACCCGGCTCTCTGTAGCCGTCCTCCACAAACTCCATCTCTCCCAGGGTTCTGTGGTCTCTGGGAAGCCGGATCGTCTCCTCCCCGTCCTCCCTATGTAACAGATACGCGTCCGCTGGCTCCCTGGCCGGGGCGGCCGTCCGCTCCCTGCCGGTTCCCTTCACCGGGGCAGCGGGCTTCTGGTGGCGTTCGATAGAATCCGCCAGCACGGCCACATCGTCGGTCTCATAGGGCAGCTCCTGCTCTCCGCCCTGATACTCCGGCGGCAGATTGATCTGCCCCCGGAACACATCCGCGGCGGCCGCAGCCGGAGCCGCGCCCCCCTGGGCCGGTTCGTATCCAATGTTCTCCGGTTCCTCATCTTCCATAATATCCGGCAGATCCCTGGGATCAGTGAGCCTGGTGGCCTCTAAATTGACGCCGCGCACCATCTGCTCCTCCCGCTCCTGCCTGCGCTCCTCCTGCCGTCTGGCGTGGTTTTCGCGCCTGCGCTCCATATCTTCCCTGGCATAGTGGTAGGCCTTGTCCCCGCCGGACCGGACCACGGAAACAAAGGATTTCTCCGTGATGCAGACCGCGCAGATAATCAATACCACAAAGAGCACCAGGTAAGCTCCGGCCCGTCCCAGCGCCACGGTCAGCAAGGAGGCCAGCACGCCGCCCAGCCATCCGCCGCCCCGGCCTGTGTCCGCGGACTGCTTGTAATACTCCATCCACTTGGCGCCGTCGGGCGTGGAGCCGAACATAAGCTGCAGCAGGCCGCAGACCGTGATCACGGCCAGGATCACCGCGCCCAGCTTCAGCGCCGCATGGATATTTCCCTCATTCGACATGTGAAAGCATGTCCCCACAAACAACAGAATGGGTACCAGAAAGCCCACCATGCCAAAAACTCCCAGCTGCGCCCGGCGCAAGGCCTCGCCCACCACGCCGCAGAGCCGGAAATTGCTGAGAAACAACAGCACTGCAACAGCAAAAGAGCAGATGATGACCACTTCTGCTCTCAAAAATCCCATATCCTGTTCTGTATTCGCTGACTTTCCCTGGCTTCTCTTCGCCCCGGAACCGCCCTTCCTGGACGTTCCCGCACCTCTTGTGCTTTTCCCTGTATTCTTTGGTGTGCTCTGCCTTTTACGATTTGAATCAGCCACGAAATCAGCCTCCCGTCATTCTATACACGTCTCCGGGCATAAGCCCAGTTAGTATATAGTATACAAAAAAATCCGGGGAAATGCAACGCCAAGGCATTTAATTTTTCGCGTCGATCATCTGATAGAGTTTGTGCAGCGCTTCCTTGATTCCCCCTACCTCATCGATCAGCCCGGCTTCCACGGCCTCTTTTCCCACCAGAACGGTGCCCAGATCGCGGGTGAGCATCTCGGTGTTGTGCATGAGTTCCTTCAGCTGGTCGTAGGCGATGCGGGCGTGGCTCTCCACGAAATTCAGAATCCGGTCCTCGATCATGGCAAAATACTCATACGTCTGGGAACTGCCGATCACCATGCCGGACATGCGCACGGGATGAATCATCATGGTTCCCGAGGGCACAATAAAGGAGTAGTTGGTGGAGACCGCCAGGGGCACGCCGATGGAATGGCTTCCGCCCAGCACCAGGGAAACCGTGGGCATGGACAGGGAGGCGATCATCTCCGCGATGGCCAGACCCGCGTCCACATCCCCGCCCGAGGTGTTGAGCAGCACCAAAAGGCCGTCCACGGTGTCGTCGTCCTCAATCTGGGCCAGCTGGGGCAGCACGTGGTCGTATTTGGTGGCTTTGCTGTTGCCGGACAGGTTCTCGTGGCCCTCCACCTCGCCGATAATGGTGATCAGATGGATTTTCCGATGCCTCCTGTTTTCTTCCAGGGTCATCTGGCCGTACTCCTCTAACTTCTGATCCTCCTTGGCCTCGATGTCCTTCTCGTTTATCTTCTCCTGTGTATTGTCCTGCCCGCCGTTGTTGTCCACAACCGCGTTTTTCTTTTTATTTTTGCTCTTATCCTGCGCCATGGCCTTATCTTCCTTTCCTCGTTCTGCCGCCTCAGACCGGTTTAAGGGTCTGCGGCTGTTCAGGGAATAGTCTGCGCCGGGCGCGGGAAAATATGCATGGCGGCGCTGTGGGCTGCGCAGGACATTTTAAGGCCCGCTTCCCGGAAACGGCGCTTAAAACGGGGCTGCAGCCTGAATTTCATAAATTCGGCAGCAGCCCCGGCATGATCAAAATGAAGGTTAAATGGAACCTACTGTTTGAATAGCTCCACAAACGTCTGGGTGCGGCCGTCCACCAGTCCGCGGTCGCTGATGCAGAGAATAGGCGCCGCCAACAGAGAGCTGATGGCGATCCGCATCATCATCTTATCACTCTTGCAGACCTGTCCCACCGCCTTCTCCAGAGCGCTGATCTGCTCCACCAGCTCATGGCAGGGAAGCTGGGACATCAGTCCGGCCACCGGAAGCGGAAGCCCGGCCAGCACCTGGCCGTCCAACACCGCGCACATTCCACCGCCCACCTCCTGAAGATAGTTGGCCGCAATAAAGGCATCTTCCGGATTTTTGTAGGCCACGGTAAAATTGTGGCTGTCGTGGGAGACCGTGGAAGCCACCGCGCCGCGCTCCAGGCCGAAGTTTTGAAATACACAGATCGTCCGGTCCCGGGCGCCGTGCCGGTTGCAGACGCTTAAAAAGCAAAGCTCCTCCCGGTCCGTGAGATCGATTCTCCCATTCTTCACCGGCAGCCTCTCATACAGCGGCTCAGACAGAGCCCGGCCCGCCTCGTTACAGGGGACGATGCATACCAGGCTGTCCGGCCCCGGAGGCACCAGATAGAAATCCTCCTCCCCCCGCAGCCAGGACAGCTGCACCGTGTTGGGGAATGGAACTTTTTCCGCGCCGGACGGTCCTGCGCACAGTCTGCCGTCCTCACACATCAGTTCTCCGCCCACAAAGACGGCGAAGGGATTGCGCCCATCCAACTCCTCCACCAGCTGCAGGTCCGCGGCATAACCGGGAGCCACGGCGCCCAGATCCGCCATCCCGGCCTCCCTGGCCGCGTTGTACGTGCCCCAGCGTATGGCGTCCATCGGGTCCACGCCCAGCTCGATCAGTTTTTTCATAATGCGGTTGATATGGCCCGTCTCCAGCAGATCCTTGGCGTGAACATCGTCGGTGCAAAGGGAAACATTATCATGGTAACGGTGGCCCCGCAGTCCCTGCAGCATCTCCGGCAGGCTCCCGCTGGACAGCGAGCTGGCCTGCAGGTTCACATGAAGTCCTGCCCGCAGGTTTTCGCAGCACTCCCTGGCGGTCCGCCCGGAATGGTTGTCCGTGGGGCCTCCCAGGATATAGGCGGCCAGCTCCTTGCCGTAGACCCGTGGCGCATGTCCCTGGATCAGAACGTCCCGCCGCAGTCCCTCCGCGAGAATGCCGTGCATGCGCTGCGCATCATTAACCACGCTCAACACATCCATCACCTCCGCGATGCCCACAACTCCCTCCCGCTCCAGGAGCATCGCAATCTCCTCCGGGCCGAAGCTGGCGCCGGAGCCTTCCAACCCGGGTACGGAGGGCACGCAGGATGAGGCCAGATTAAACTGACGCACAGGCGACCGCCTGGCGTCCTCCAGCATATACTCCACGCCGGAAATCCCCATGACGTTGGCGATCTCGTGGGGGTCCACGAAAACCGCGGTGGTTCCGCAGAGCACCGCCGCCCTTCCGAATTCCCCGGGAGTGAGCATAGTGCTCTCCACATGCATATGGATGTCGATAAAGCCGGGCAGCAGGTATGCGCCACGGCCGTTATAAACCGTTTCCGACGGCACGGCCGTCATCTCCCCCTCCCGCACGCGCACGATCACGCCGTCCAGCACGTCCACTTCGGCGGGATAGATTTCCCCGGTGATCACATTGACCAAGCGGATATTTTGAATGGTCAGATCACAGGGAATCCGCTGCATCGCCGCCGCTATCAGTCTGCTGCGGTCTGGATTTTGAATTGCTCTCAAACGATTACCTCCTTTCATCTTCTGTGTCTGGCGTTAAATGAAGAACTGCAGGCAGGTCAACAGCGCCAGCACAATGGTAAACAGAGATGGCAGCGTTTCCTTGCTCCGCTCATCCGTGAACGTGTAGTACATAATGTTTACGATGCAGTAGGTGACTAACCCGATGGCGATGCCCTTTGGGGTTCCGCCGAACAGGCTTCCGATCATCAAAATCGCCACCGGCGTCCACTTCAGCGGATCGAAATCCACTGATTTGAGTCCGTTCATCATGGAAATTCCAATCAAAATCAGCGCCGGGGATGTTGCGGCCGTGGGGATCATAAGAAACAGCGGGGCAAAAAATACCGCCGCGATAAACAGCAGGCCCGTCACCACGGAGGCCAGGCCGGTGCGTCCGCCCACCTCCACGCCGGTGGCGCTCTCCACATACGTGGTGACCACTGAAAGGCCCATGACGGCCCCTGTGATCGTTCCCATGGAGTCCACCAGGAAGACCTTTCCAATCAGTGGGAAATTGCCGTTCTCATCCATCATTCCCGCCTTGTTCGCCAATCCCAGGGCCGTGCCCAGAGTGGAAAAGAAATCGCTGATAAAAAACGCCAGCATGAAGGCGATGTACTCCGGCCGCAGGGCCCCCAGCACGTCCGCCTTGAAGGCCACGTTGCCCAGGGATGAGAGCGCGCCTTTGGTAAAAATGCTTTCCGGGAATTTCACAACGCCCATGATCAGGCCCAGGACCGTGGTAATGATGATCCCCAGCAGAATGGCGCCGCGGATCTTGTAGGTGCGCCCTTTGATGGTAAAACGGGCGTAGTTGAGAACCAGACAGATGATAAGGCCGATGCCGGCCAGCGCTACGGAGGGCTGGGAAAAATCTCCCAGACCTTTAAAATTCTCCGCCACCAGCTTGGCGTTGACCAGGGCCGTGCGGATGATGAACAGGCCCAGGCCCGCGCTGATGCCGATCTTAATGTCCTTTGGAATCAGCTTCACGATCAGCTCCCGCACCCCGAAAATACTCAGCAGCAGGAAAACGGTGCCGGAGATGAAAACCATTCCCAGGCCTACCTGCCAGGATGCGATGCCGGCGAGAACAATCGAATTGGCGAGAACCGCATTGGACCCCATGCCGGGGGCCAGCGCGAAGGGCATGTTGGAAACCAGGCCCATGACAATGGTGACCAGGCCGGACACAAGGGCGGTGGCCAGCAGCACGCCCACCGCGTCCATGCCGGCTTCACCCATGTATTTCGGCTGAATGATGAGGATATAGGCCATGGTGGCAAATGTGGTGGCGCCCGCAATCACCTCAGTGCGGACGGTGGAGCCTCTTTTTTGAATCTGAAAATATTCCAGCACGTTGCTCACAGTTTGCATCTCCTTTCTTTTTCCGGGCACCTCCCGCGCTGTGCGGTTCAGACCAGGCTTGTGCCGCCGTATTCTGTATACCGGGTGTCCGTCCTCTCCCCTCCTCTCCCGTTCCACCGCAGGAACAGCGGATCTTATAATTTTATTATATGGGACAGGCATAGCCCGATGCAATAGGCGCACAAAATATAATGCCCAAACCCCCTGCTAATTGCAAAAAAAGCGCCAATGCACGGGGTTTTTGGGGATTTCTCCCAAGCCACAGGCATTGGCGCTTCGCTATTTTGCTGTCTGTCAGTCGCCCAGCACGTTGCGGATGGCAACGGGCGTGCGGTAGTTCCAGGTGGAAATCTTGATTCCGCTCTTCTTGCTGGCCGCGTGGACGATCTGGCCGTTGCCGATGTACATGGCAACGTGGTTGACCGTGCCGCCGCTGTTGGCGTAGAAGATCAGATCGCCGGGACGCATCTCGCTGGACTTCACCGGCTTGCCCATCTTGGCCTGGGCTCCGGAGTAATGCGGCAGGGACACGCCGAACTGCTTCATCACCTGCATGGTGAAGCCGGAGCAGTCCGCGCCCTTAGTCAGGCTGGTGCCGCCCCACACGTAGGGATTCCCCACGAACTGAAGGGCGTAGTTGACCACCTTGGAACGCCTGGACGCCGCGGCGTTTGCCGCTTCCTCGGCCGGCGAGAACTTGATGGCCTCGTTCAGCGCATAGCGCACCTCCACGTTGTTGTCCCGGGTGGAGATGTAAGCCTTGTCGCCCTCGGAGCCGTCCTCCTCGTCCACGGAATCCAGCTCAATCTGCACCCAGCCGTCCAACTGGGCCAGCACCGGGTAGCGCTCGTCCTTCACGATCTGAGTCCAGATCTTGGCATCCGTATTTGGCTCGGTGCGGACATTGAGCACGTCCGTGTTGATCACGGCCCTCAGAGTGGCCGTCTGCATGGCGATGTCCTTCGCCTCCTGGCCGGTGGCCGTGTACTGGGGATCCGCCGTGATATATCCGGTAATGGGACCGGACTTGATCTTGTACCATCCGTCCAGACTTTCCAGGATTTCACCCGCCGCCTTACTGGTCATCTTACCGATGATCTTGCCGTCGGATTTGGGCTCCGCCCGGACGTTTAAGTAGTTGTTCACCTTGGAGATCACCAGGTTGTCGTACTGGTTGATGGCCATGGCCTTAAGATCCATCTTGCGCCCCTCGTTCAGGGCGTATTTCACTTCTGCATAATCCGCGGAAATGTAGCCCTCCTCGATCTGGATCCAGCCGTCCTGCTGTCCCAGCACCACATAGCGCTCGTTTAACAGGGCCTGTCCGATCACGTTGTTGGGGTCGAGAGCGGGCTCCTTACGGATATTCAGGTTGTCCGTGGTCACAATGGCCCGAAGCTTCACCAGCTCCTTTGCCTTAGATTTAGCCTCATCGCCGGTGAGCAGGTACTGGTTGTTGATATAGCCGTCCACCCCGCCGGAGGTGATATGGGACCACTCCCCGTCCGTCTCCAGAATCTCACAGCCGGCGTCGCCGGACAGCTTGCCGATGATCTTACCGTCCAGGCTGGGCGTTTCCCGGATGTTCAGGTAACCGGACACCTGCACAAGTCCCAGATTCTGGTAAGAGTTCACCACCTCGTCGATGGCCGCCTGCTGCTCCTGCCGTTCCTTCTCCTCCTGGGAGAGGGTGGGCTCCGCCGCCTGGGCGGGGGTTGCTCCGGGACCGGGGCCGGCTTCCTGTCCCGGTTCCCCGGCCGCGCGGCCGCTGGCCGGCTTCTTCAGACTCATGGCCAGGGCGGCCACGATGCCGATCAGCACCACGGCTCCCAGAATCATCAGAAGATAGCGGGGATCCCATCTGCGGTTGCGCTTCCTTCTGGCTTTGTTCAACGTCTCCAGATAATCTTTATGGTCCAGCATATTTCAACTCGTCTCCATTTTTTATTCTCGCGGGCACAATGAGCCGAAGAACCGTATCCTACGGCAAAAACGGTTCCTGTCCGCGGAGTCGAACGCCCCAAAACCGTACCGTGGCGTTCGGCGTTGCCGGTGTACCGGCACATATCAGCAACCAGTATACCATAAAATCAGCCAAAAAAATGTGAAATCTTTCTTAAAATTTACCGATAATTTTGGGGTTTGCCGGACTCTCATCCAAATTTTTCTATTTTGACAGCAGCATACGGTCGTTGGCAAAGGCTCCGCCGCTGGCCTGCGCGAACTTCTCCAGCAGATCCTCCACGGTCAGATTCTGCTTCTCTTCTCCCGCCACATCGTAGATAATCTGTCCGTCGTTCATCATGATCAGGCGGTTTCCGATCTGAATGGCATCCCGCATATTGTGGGTCACCATCAGGGCGGTCAGCTTCTGCTCCTCCACCATCTCCCGGGTCAGATCCAGCACCTTTTTGGCCGTCTGGGGGTCTAAGGCCGCCGTGTGCTCATCCAGCAGCAGGAGCTTGGGTTTCTGGAGCGTCGCCATGAGCAGGGTCAGCGCCTGGCGCTGGCCGCCGGAGAGCAGGCCCACCTTGCTGGTCATGCGGTTCTGGAGCCCCAGTCCCAGGCGGGTCAGAAGGTCGTGGTAATAGTCCTTCTCCTGGGAGCGGATTCCCCAGCCCAACCCGCGCCGGTGTCCGCGCCGGAAGGCCAGCGCCATATTTTCCTGGATCTCCATACCCGCGGCGGTCCCCTTCATGGGATCCTGGAACACGCGTCCGATAAATTTGGCCCGCTTGTACTCTGGCTGCCGGGAAATGTTCACCCCGTCGATCTCGATGCGCCCCGCATCGATGGGATACACGCCTGCGATCATGTTCAGCATGGTGGATTTCCCCGCGCCGTTACCGCCGATCACGGTCACAAAATCGCCGTCGTTTAAGGTCAGGTTCAGGTTCTTTAACGCCTTCTTTTCATTGATGGTTCCTTTATTGAAGGTCTTGCTCACATTGGTCAGCTTCAGCATTACTGTTCTCCTCCTTCCGAGTAGGACCGGTAGGCCTTCCATTTATTGGCAGCCACCGGCACGCAAAGGGCCAGAGCCACGATGAGGGCGGACAAAAGCTTCATATAGTTGGGGTTCATTCCCAGCTCCAGCACCACGGCCCGGATCACAAAGTAGACCACGGAGCCGATCACGGCGGCTGCCAGCTTCAGCGCAAAATTCCGGAACCAGCCGAACAGCACCTCTCCGATGACGATGGCCGCCAGACCGATGACAATGGCGCCCTGACCCATCATCACATCCGCGTACTTCTGGCTCTGACACACCAGCGCGCCGGAAAGGCCCACCAGACCGTTGCTGATCATCAGGCCCAAAAGTTTGGTCCACTTGGTGTTCACGCCCAGGGCGCGGATCATATCTTCATTGTTGCCGGTGGCGCGGATGGCGCTGCCGATCTCCGTTCCGAAAAACCAGTAAAGCAGGGCCACCACGGCGATGGCCGCCGCGATGCCGATCAGCTGGGAGGCCTTTGCCTGGGAGAAGCCGGTGCTCTCCGCCAGAAGGCTTACCATATTGTCCACCTTCGCCAGGGGCGTGTTGCTCTTGCCCATGACCCAGAGGTTCACGGACCACAGCGCCAGCTGGGTCAGAATTCCGGCCAGAATCGCGGGAATATCAAAGGCCGTGTGCAGAGCGCCGGTGACCAGTCCGGCCGCCATTCCGGCCAGAGTCGCAAGAAACAGCGCCAGAAAGGGATTGACTCCCTTCTGGACAATGAGCATGGCGCAGACGCAGCCGCCCAGAGCGAAGCTGCCGTCCACGGTCAAATCCGCGATGTCCAGCAGCTTGTATGTAATGTAAACGCCCAGGACCATCAGCCCCCAGAGCACGCCCTGCCCGGTGGCGTCCAGAAGCTTGGGACCCATACCCGAGAAAAAGTGAATGATAACCATGATTTACCTCCATCAATTTAAAATTACCGCTATGATCAAATAAACCGCCTGCACCCCGGCGCTGCCGCGTTTCACGGTCTTAACAGGCAGACTCCGTATAAATGGCTTGCCCAAACTCCCTCCAACCCCTGCGCTGCAGCCTTCCTGCGCGCGCAAAACAGCTTGAGTAAACCATCTATGGGATTGCGGATCTGCCGCCTGTTCTCCCCGCACCTAAAGATGGTGCTGCAAGCTCCCGGGCGGTTTTGCCCAGGGCGCTCACAGCACCGTTTAAACTCTGATCCGGTTCGGACTGGCTCCGCTTATTTCAGCACGGAAACGTCGATTCCCAGCGTCTGCGCGGTCTCCTCGTTCACGGTCAGCTCGCAGTTTTCCGCCTTCAGATACTCGATGGGCATATCAGCCGGTGAAGCGCCCTCGGTGAGGATCTTCACAGCCTGCTGGCCGGTCATGTAGCCCAGCTGGAAGTAATCGATGCCGTAGGTTGCCAGGCCGCCGCTGTTCACCATGCCGGACTCACCGCAGATCACCGGCAGATTGTTGTCGTTGGCGACCATTGCCACCGTGGTCATTCCCGCCGCGATGGTGTTGTCCGTGGGAGCGTAAACCGCGTCCACCTTGCCCACCATGGACTGAACCACGGTCTGGATCTCGTTGGAGCTGGATACCGTGAAGTCCTGGCTCTCCATACCCGCAGCCGCGATTGCATCTCTTGCCATCTGGGCCTGGATCTCGGAATTGGACTCAGCAGAGCAGTACAGGATACCGATCTTCTTCGCGTCCGGAAGAACCTTCTGCAGCAGATCAATCTGCTCCGCCACCGGAGTCAGATCGGAGGTGCCGGTTACATTTCCCCCGGGAACCTCGTTGGTATCCACCAGGCCGGATTCCGCCGGGTCGGTCACTGCGGTGATCAGCACGGGAGTGTCGGTCACTGCGCCGGCCATAGCCTGGGCCGCCGGTGTTGCGATGGCCAGAATCAGATCCTTGCCGTCGTTGGCGAATTTGGACGCCACGGTCTGGCACACGGACTGATCGCCGGAAGCGTTCTGCTGGTCCAGATCATACTGGACGCCCGCGTCGTCCAGAGCCTTTATAAAGCCCTCGTTGGCGGCATCCAGAGCCGGATGCTGGGTCAGCTGTAAAATGCCGATTTTGTAGACAGCGCCCTCAGCGGGAGCTTCCGCCTGGCTCTCTGCACCCGTCTCCTCAGCGGAGGAAGCAGCCTCGCTTCCGGCCGCCGTAGTGGTCGCGGCAGTGGTGTCAGCAGCTGCATCGGTTTTGCCGGAACCGCATGCGCTCATGGACAGAACCATGGCGCCGGCCAGTACCAGGGACATGATCTTGGATGATTTTTTCATAATACTCGCTCTCCTCTTTTTATAACATTTTTTGCGGCCGTTTCGTGGAACGCTGCCGCAATCCGTCCTCACCGTTTGAGGATGTTTCCTATCATACTACAAAAAAATCGGAGAGTCAATTTTATTACTTTAAATTTCTGCGAATTCAACGCGATAAAGTGTACTTTTTTTCATACAATCCGAATAATCGCCTAAATACATCCATTTTTGATAAATTTTAACAGCTGTTCTCCATGGGCCGGCTTGAGCAGATAGCCGTCGATGCGGCCCCTCTGGCAGGCGTCCACGATCTCCGATTTGATCAGGCCGGAGAGAATGAGGATTTTTAAGTTTTTATTCAGGAACCGGGCCTGGGTAGCCAATTCTACGCCGTTCATCTCGTCCATCTGGTAGTCGGAGATTAACACGTCATACTCCGCCAGTCCACTCTCCAGCGCGGCCAGGGCTTCCCGCGGATCGGCGTAATAGTCGGCCTTAAAACCGTTTTTGCCCAGCACCCGCCGGATCATCCTCAAGGTACTCTCATCGTCGTCCACTACCAGCAGACGGCCTGCGCCCTCGCCTCTCCCCTGCTGCGGCTCCTCCTCCCGGGCGCGGACCGGCTCCTCCTCCCCGGCGTTCCGGAACGGGATACAGTAATAGAAGCTGCTACCCTCCCCCAGCCGGGATTCCACACAGATGTCTCCCTGGTGCTCGTCGAGGATTTTCTGGGTGATGGCCAGTCCCAGGCCTGTGCCCTCGCCGTGCCTCTTGGTGGTGAAAAACGGGGTGAAAATGTTGTCGATGATCTCGGGGCTTATGCCGCCGCCCGTATCCTGCACCCGCACCAGCACAAACCGGCCGCCCAGGGAAAGGGGGCTTAACCCCTCCGGCAGCTCCTGCGCCTCCGCCACCGTGGCGGTCAGGGTCAGGCTGCCCTCGGCGGGCATCTCATAAAAGGCGTTGACGCACAGGTTTAACAGCACCTCGTACAGCTGGGTGGGGTTGCCGTACACCCAGGCTCCCTCTGTGTGAATGCGGGTGTTCAGGGTGATCTTCTCCGGCTTGATGAGGATCACCGACTTGATCCATTTGCGCAGCTCCTCCTCAAAGTCGAACAGGCGGTACTGGGCCTGGTCCGCGCTCTTCTGGCTTAGGGAGGAAATCTGGGCCACCAGCTCCTTGGCCCGCAGGGCCGCATCATAAATCTCCGCCGCGTCGCTGTGGGACAGGCAGTCCTTGGGCAGGTCCCCCATCAACAGCTCCGAATATCCCAGGATGGGAGCTAAAATGTTGTTGAACTCGTGGGAAAGGCCGCTGGTCATGATTCCCACCATCTGCAGCCGCTCGCTGTGTTTGGCCTGCTCCCGGGTCTGGTTCAGCTCCGTCACCGCGCTGCCCAGCTCCTTCAAATACTGAGTCTGGCGCAGCAGTTCCCGCTGGCGCTGGCTGGTCCGGATGAGCCCCCAGGCGCCGATGCCCAGACAGATGAAAATGGCGGCCAGAATTCCCATGGATTCCGCCAGCAGCTGATTGTAGGGACCGATGAAATCGTCGTAGTCCATGGTCAGGGCAATCACCCAAAAACCGTCGTCCATGGCGAGCGGCGAGAAGGCGGAGAACTTCCTGGCCTTTTGGGGCTCCTCGTCGTCGGAAAACCAGTAGGAGTCGTAGACGAAGGTCCCCTCCTGGCCGGAGAGCTGGCGCTCCACCAGCTGCTTCATGCCGGAAATATCCAATCCCGGATAATGCTCCAGACGTCCGGAAACGGCCTGAAGGCCCACCTGCTCCCGGCTCTCGTGGGACAGGATGATTCCGTTCTGGTCCTTGATCACAAAGTACCCCCGGATGTCCGGCTTCAGGGCCGCGCTGTCGATCACCCGGTCCAGGTCCGCGAAATCCACCAGCTCCGCCAGGTACAGCGGCCCCTCATATCCATTTACGGATACGGGCGTAACCACCGGAATCAGGCAGCTTCCCTCCTGGGGGATATAGGCGCCCGGCGCCAGCACCTCCCCTGTCCCGGGAAGCGCAAAGTCAAACCGGTCCGCCTGGTAATTCACCCCCGGCTCCCGGCTCTTCACATTGAGGAGCACGTCCCCGTTGGCGTTTAACAGCAGCATGTTTCTCCGGGCCTGGGGCTTCATGGCAAGAAACTCCTCCATGGCCCCTGCCAGTTCCTCCCCTGAGCCGTAGCTGCGCCCCGCCTCCCAGGCCAACAGCTCCTTCTCCGTTTTAATATAAGTGCGGACCGTGCCGCCCACCGAGCGCACGATGCGCAGCATCTGCTCCTGCTGTTGGCTGATCAAAAGCGCGCTGTAGCGCGATATGCAGTGCCCCAAAACCCCCGCCATTGCGGCCAGGGCAATCAAAGCAGCGGCCAGAGCGGCCCGCCCCTTCAAGCTCTTCTTCCGTTCCATATCCAAACCGTTCCTCTCTCGTGACCGGGATATTCCCGCCGTCCCGGCGCACCTGCCTTGCCGGGTGTTCCTATTATAGAACGCCCACAAAGAATTTGCAATTCTTTCCTGATTACGGTAAAATAGGGGAAAACGGCCGGATTTACGGCCAGGACACGGGCCCCAGGCCCGCTGAAAGGAGTTCTTACATTTGCCACAGGATAAAGTTCTGATCGTGGACGACGATCTTCATATACTGCGCATGGCCTCCCGCATTTTACAGAGCGACGGGATCGCAACCACCGAGGTCTCCTCGGGCAGGGAGGCGCTGAATCAGATTCTCTACAGCCATTACGACCTGGTGCTGCTCGACATCAACCTGGACGACTTAGACGGCTTCTCCATCGTGAAGAAGGTCCGGGCCCAGGGCATTTCCACGCCCATCATTATCATCAGCGGCAACACGGAGGAGTACAACACCATCTTCGGCCTGGGGATCGGGGCCGACGACTACCTGGCCAAGCCCGTGAGCCCGGCGATCCTGGGGGCCAAGGTCAAGGCCCTGATCCGGCGCAACCGCACGGCCATGGAGAGCAGCGAGAAGGTCCTGGAGCGCGGCCCCTTCTCCTTTGACTTAGAGACCTACACCCTCTACATGGACCACCGGGAGATTCCGCTGACCTCCAAGGAAAAGCAGCTGGTCTGCCTGTTTCTGAAGAACATCAATACGGTGTTCACGAAGGAAATGCTGTTCGAGCAGGTGTGGAAGGACAAGGCGGTGGACGACAACACCATCATGGTCAATATCAGGAACATCCGCTCCAAGATCGAGCCGGACCCCAAAAATCCCCAGTATTTAAAGACCGTCTGGGGGATGGGGTATCAGTTCGTGCTGCCGCAGAGGTAGCGGGGGACGGGATGAAGGTCGCGGGGGAAGCAGGCACGCGGGCGGCGCGGAGGCGAGTATGCGGGAGACAGGTACGCGGAAGGCGAATACGTGGAAGGCGTGAAAATGGCTTCGGCCTCTCCCCGCGTCCCGGCACTCCCGAACCGCTTTTGTATATTTTGCATAAAAATTCCATTAAAATTTTGTAAGCCAAACCGCGGGATTCTGTAGATTTCTTCAGGATTCCCGCGTTTTTCCTTTATATTTGCAGGGTATAGTTGAGTCCATCGAACGACAAAAGAGGAGGTTACTCAATTATGTATCTTGCGATTATCGGATTCGCCATGGTGGCGGTCATCGTAGCCCTGCTGTTAAAGGGAAAAATGAGCCCCATCGTGGTCCTGATCACCATTCCCACCATCGCCGCCCTGCTGGCCGGTTTCGGAATCAGCGACATCGGTAAATTCATTGTGGACGGGGTGAAAACCACCCAGAACAACGCGGTGCTGTTCATTTTCTCCATCACCTACTTTGGCATCATGACCGACGTCGGCCTGTTCGACATCCTGGTGGGCAAGTTGGTCAAAAAGGCTGGCAACAACGTCATCGCCATCACCGTGGTGACCGCAATCATCGCCATCATGGCCCATCTGGACGGCTCCACCGCCTGCACGGTGCTGATCACCATCCCGTCCATGTACCCCATCTACAAGCGCATGAACATCCGCCCCTACGTACTGCTGCTTCTGACCGCGTCCGCCATGGGCGTTATGAACCTGCTGCCCTGGGGAGGTCCCACCGCCAGAGCCGCAACGGTCCTGGGCATGGACGCCAACGACCTGTGGCTGAAGCTGATCCCCATTCAGATCGTGGGCGTTGTGGTCACGCTGACCCTGGCTGTGATCATGGGAATCATCGAGAAAAAGCGCGGCGCGGGTCTGAACGCAGGCAGCTCTGACACCGTGGAAACCGCCGCTGCCGCCGAGGCCGACAAGAAGGCCGAAGAGTTAAAGCGTCCCAAGCTGCTGTGGTTCAACGGTCTTCTGACCATCGGCATTATCGTTTCCCTGGTGCTCAACGTAGTCAGCTCCTACGTGGTGTTCATGATGGGAACCTGTATCGCCCTGATCGTCAACTATCCCTCCCTGAAGGCCCAGGACGCGCGTTTTAAGGCCCACGCCGCCTCCGCCCTCTCCATCGCCACCACTATGCTGGCCGCAGGCGCAATGGTCGGCGTGATGGAGGGAACCGACATGCTGAGCGCAATGGCCAACGTGCTGATCTCCTTCATCCCGGAAGCGCTGGGACAGTACATCCATGTGATCTTCGGTATCTTCGCCCTGCCCATGGGTATGATGATCGGAACCGACGCCTATTTCTACGGCATCATGCCGCTGATCATCGAGGTGGGCACCAAGTACGGCGTAACCGCCCTCAATACCGCTATGACCATGATCATCGGCAAGAACGTGGCTCTGATGATCAGCCCTCTGGTGCCCGCCACCTTCCTGGCCATCGGCCTGGTGGACGTGGAGTTGAAGGACCATATCCGTTTCTCCTTCAAGTGGCTGTTCGGGATCAGCCTGGTAATGCTGCTGGCTGGATTTTTGCTGGGCGTTATACAGTTGTAAAAAAAATCAATAGAAAAGGGTGCCCCCAAAATGCCTTACAGCGGCATTTTGGGGGCACTTTCAATGATTACTAGTCTTGATCAATAACGATCTTGACAGGGGAACACTTTCCGCTATTGCATTTGCTTTCAGAAACGCTGCAGGCGGCCACTCCCAACGTGATATCCATCAGAGCTTTTAATACAATCTTATCTCCCGCTTTCGAGATTGGTTCTTCCACGGAAATACTGCCATCAGTGTTAATTTTCGTGTGCATAAATAAGTTAACAGGCGTGATAACGGCACGTTTTTCTTCAAGCGCCTTGTTGATATTGTCTAAGCAGTTTGGATGTCCTTCGCCGTTGTGATAAAAGAAGTCATACATCTCCGGCCGGCAGCATGGGTGGATTAAATCGTGTTCTCCTACATCGTCAGAAACCACCTCCATCATTGGATGGTATAAATTGGTATAAATAAGATTGCCCGCATTTAATTTTAGAGATTCATTGCAGTCGATTGTCACTCCGGTTGAAAGAAATTCATTTGCGTTTCCGTTAACCTCGGCGAAAAAATCTACAACCTGACCGCCTTCTATATCAATCACTGTGATGCTTTGACCTTGTCTGACATCAATTTTTATCCCCGAACGCGCCGGAATTATATACTCTTTACTCATCTTCTTATCCTCCATGAATGTTCCGTTTAGCGACAGCCTCTCCATATGGCATTCTATCCGGCCGCACCGCTCTATATCCGTTTTGGGCGTCGTAAGCTCCGCCCTATTTGGGCGCTGCGTTGAGAAGCCGGATTCTGACCCCCTCCAGCTCCGCCTGAACCTTGCCGAAGGGATCGCACACATCATAGGAGATCACCAGGGTTTCCCCGTCCAGGGCGAACAGCGGTTCCCCGCCGTGGGGCTGAATCCGGTAGCCGGAGTAGGTGCTCTCCTGGAACAGATCGTCCGTCCGGGGAGCGGCGTGCTCTCCCTCCCCGCTGTAGGTCAGCTTGATCAGACCGCCTTCCCCCACGCCCTGGGACTCCAGCTTCATGGTGGTTCCTGCCCCGTAGCTTCGGCTGTCGTAGGATACCGACGTTCCGTCCTCCCCAACGGTCAGGCCGGAGGCGTAGCGCAGCTCCTCGGTCATGGCTAGGAGCACCGTGTTGGCCAGCACCCGGGATTCCGAGTAGGCTTTTTCCGACCGGTACACCTTCACCGCGATGCCCGTGCCCCCGGCCACCACCATGGTCAGCATCAGCAGGATCAGAACCGCCACCAGCATCTCTCCCAGGGTCGTCCCTCTCCTGCCTGACAATTTTTTCCATATACCGCACGGCTGCTTCATTCCGGGAATTTTCATGTTCCGGCACCTCCGTCCAGCTGGTAAGATACCATGTCGTCGCCGTAAAACACCGTCACCGGAAGTTCTTCCGAGACGCCGCTTCCTTCCACCCGGAGAGAACCGCTCCTCTGCTCCACCGCATCTTTCTCCGCCTCAAAACACTCCAAAAGGGACATGGCCTTGTAAAACCGGGCATCCGCCTTTACGGCCTGCCGGTTAATGCGGGCGGCCACCGCCACCATGCCCAAAAACAGAGAGGCGGATACCGCCACCACCAAGATGGCCACCAGCACCTCAGCCAGGGTCTCGCCGCTTTTACTTCTCAGCTTTCTCATGATCCCCCACCTCCCACGCCGGTTCCGTCATAGGGCGGCCTGCCGGAAAATACCGGCCGGTCTGAGGATATGACTGCCCTGGATGTGTACTCGTAACGATATTCCGGTCCGCTGTCGGAATCACCGCCCTCGCCGTCCTCCCCATCCTCGCTGTCCCCGTCTCCGCTCTCCACCTCCGTGACTGTCTCCTCCAGCACATAGTAGACCACTCCGTTGGCTGTCATCCGCAGGTAATACTGCCCCTGCGTCCCTTCATCCGGTTCCAGGGAAAGCGCGGACTCAATGCGGACCTGAAGCTGCTGGGAATCCCCGCTGTCCATAACCACGTAGTCCGGCGTCAGAGTAACGTCCGCCCGGACCGTGCCCATCGTCGGCTCCCCCTCGTCCCCCGCTTCCAGGCGGAAGGTGAAGGTCAGGGATTCCCCCTTTTCCCTGCGCTCCTCCTCGTCCTGAGGAACGTACAGCCGGTTGTCCTCCTCCACACAGTTTAAATAAACGCGGTACAGCGCGGCCGCGAGGGCCGCCTCCGTCCCGGTGCCTGCCGCCTCAGAACCGGCCTTTGCCAACAGTTCCCCCTTAAAGGCCGCCCGCTGGCTCTCACCTGCCGGGTCATCCTGTTGTCCGTGATCCTCGGAGCACTCCCGCGCCGCGCCCTCCAGCTGTTCTTTCAGCGCCATGCCCGCGGACATCACGGCCAGGTAGCTCCCCTCATTAATTTTCTCCGACTTCACATGGCTGATATTGGCCATAGCCGCCGCCAGAACTACGGAGCCCACGGTGGCGCATATGAGAAAATACACCAGGCCGATGGCAAGGGACGCGCCCTTTGTGCTCTGGATTTTTCGGATTCCGCTGTTTCCTGCCAACTGGCGCGCCTCCTTTCTGTTTTCTCGGTGTTTTCGTATCAGTTGCTGTTTCTGGCCCGGCCATTGTCCCTGTCTCAGTCGCGGTTCCCGCCTAAATCGCTGTACCCGTTCCGGCCGCGGTTCCCATTCCAGTCGCAGTCCCCCGGGCCAGTCGCGGTTCCCCGCACCAGTCACAGTTCCTCGTACCAGTCCGCGGACCCCCGTTCCAGTCCCGGTTCCCCGTACCAGTCACGATTCCTCATACCAGTCGCGGACCCCCGGGCCAGTCGCGGTCCTCCATTCCAGTCGCGGTCCCCCACCCCAGTCGCGGTTCCCCGTCCCAGTCATAGTCCCCGCCTCAGTCACCTTCTAAAAACCGGGTGATACCCATCAGGTTTATTTCCAACATGGTACAGTCCCACAAGCCCCGCTCCCGTGTCGCTCAACATCGGGAAGGGATATCCGGGGTAGGACGGGCCGGTGTTCTCCATATTCGGCTGCATCTGCGTCAATCTGGCCGTTCCCTGGCCGTCCGCCTCCCGCGTGAGCTCCTCCGCAAACTGCGCCACGCTCCACGCCTCGATCAGGCCGTCGATCCCCTGGTGGGAAGCGTTGTAGGCCGCCAGGCCCGGCTGGGTTCCATCCTCCCTGAGGAAGAAACAGTCGCCCATATTGGACGTACTCCAGGAGCCGGAACCGGTCTGAAGCACATAGTAGGTTGTGCCGTAGGAGCTGTTAAAGCTCTTTACCTCCATCCGGCTGTTGACCTCGATCAGCGCCCGTCTGTCCTGCCGGGAGGCCGCGCTCTCATATCTGGGAAGGCTGACCCGGAAAGCCGTGTAGGTCCCCTCTTTTATCTCGGTCTCATTGATCCAGTAAAGGTAATTGTTATCGATTCTCCAAAGCGTCATAACACCCTGGGCCAAAGACGGCTCGTGGATGGTCTCAAAGTAGCTGTCCCCGGCGTCCGCGCCGTAATCCGGCTCCGTGCGAGGATCCTTCACGATCCCGCTGCCGTCGATCACCTTGCCGTAGGTCTCCACCATCCTGTCCCGCTCGGCCCGCGTGTTCGTCCCCTCGATCCCGTCCTTTAACACATTGGGATAATAGGGGTAGCCCAGTATGTTGTACACCAGAGCCGAGTTTCCCTCCCCGTCCAGCGCTCCGAAGGTGGAGGAGTCCATGGCCGGGCGGCTCTGCATATTCCAGATTGTATTCCCGTTCTGGGCGGCGGGCCGGTTGTGCACCTCCGCCTGTTTCATAATTTGTATCAGGCTCAAAATCATAGGATCGGCCTGGTCAAACCGCGCGTCGGCCCCCTCAGCGGCTCCCAGGAATCCGCCGGTGTCTACGCCCTCAGGCTGCCCCTGGGGAACTCTGCCCACGGAGTAACACTCCCGCAAATCAGCCGAAGCGTTCCCGGATCCGCCGGACCGTCCGCCGAACCCTCCAAAGGATGCGTTCTCCGCCAGCCCGTCGCCGGTGTTTACATCACCCGACGCGTAACAGGACCGCAGCGTCCCGCTCTTTGCGATAAGGCCGAAGAATCCACCCGTGTCACCGCAGCCCGTCACCGAACCCGAGGCGTAACAGTTCTGTATCTTTCCACTGTTGACCGTGCCCACAAAACCGCCCGCCGCTCCGCCGCCCTGGCTCTCCACCGCCACATAGGCGAAGCAGTTCTCCACCGTCCCGCCGTCCAGGCTGCCCGCAAAGCCGCCCAGGCTGAGGCTGTCCGAGACGTTTCCGTCCGCCCGGCGGATTCCGGTCACCCGGGTTCCCTCCGCCGACAGATGGGTCACGGCCGTTTTGGTGTTGATGGTTCCGGCCGCCGCCCCTGCGATCTGGTCCGTCTGTATTTCACCGCCAAAAAGCGCGATATTCTGGAACAAGGTTTTATCGGAGATCGCCGCCGTCAGTCCCCCGGCGTTGCGGCAGCCCTCCGCCGTAATCGTACCCAGATGGACTTCGCTCCGCTCCCCGGACGCCGGTTTCACGGTCACCGTGCCCGCCGCCCGGCCCAGCAGACCGCCTGCCGCCACGGCGCTGTCCGCCGCTTTCACTTCAATGTCCGGCAGATAGACCTGGCCCGGCAGAAGCAGCGAAGCCGAGGTGGAAAAACGCCCCGCCAGCCCGGCTACCGCGGAATCCTTGTGCATTCGATTGGAAACCGCCACGATGCGGCTGTTGGAAAAATCCCACACCGACTGATCCGAGACCGGACGGATGTTGACGTCCTTCACATTTCCCACGATCCCGCCGTAATAGCACACCGGGTTCTCGCCCGCGCTGCCGGTTTCGTCGGTCAGCAGGCGGCCGTTTTCCACGGTCACCGCGCCGAGAGTCAGGGTATTGCCGTTGGATACGCCGGATTTATAGAGGGAACCCACCAGGAACCCACCTACATAGGAGAGGCATCTGCTGCCGTTCTTCACCTTTAAAAGTCCGTCCCCGGCCCCAGTTTCCCCCGCGCCCGCAGGGATTCCGTGCAGCTCTATGCCTTCCAGGCTGACCGGATAATTGACCTCACAGAGACCCGCGACCAATCCGGCGGCATTGTAGAAGCCCCGGTTCTCCCCACTGCCGTGGTTTGCCTGAGCTTGGCTGATATCCGCCGTCCCTTCCATGCGGATGCGGGATAGCGACACTTCCTTGTTGGACAGAATCTGCCCGATCACACCGCCCACCGCTCTGCGGCCCTGCACGGTGATCTCCCCGGAGAGCGTCAGGCCGTCCACGGAGCCACTGTACATCTTGCCAATCGCGCCGCCCAGCCAACTGGCCTGGTCGTTGATCACGCTGGAATCCGCAACGCGGCAGTCCTCAAATACCGTGCTCTCCGCCTCAGCCGCCAGAATACCGGCCGGTTTATCCAGATTGTTCGGGCGCAGCCTGATGTCGTGTGCAACCACATTTTTGAGGTGCGCGCCGGAAGCGTTGTTGCACAGCGCGGCGCTTCCGCCTGAGATGGAGGAGGACGCCAACGTCAAATCCTCCACCGTTCCGCTCAGATACCCGAACAGCGGCGTGTTCACGTTGAACTTGCTCATATTTGAGAACTCCGGGAGGTTGGTGGGGCCGCCGCTCCAGGCTCCCAGCCCGGTAATCTTGTGGCCGTCCCCCAGATAAGTCCCCGTAAAGGGGATGTTCTGGCTTCCGATGGAGCTGTTAAACCACCGGTAATTCTGCCTGGGTCTGCCGTCCTTCGAGTTCATGGGCGCCCCGTCCGAATAGTAAAATGCGTACGGATTGTCCGAGCCCAGCGGAATGTCCAGCTCCTGGCGGAAGGTATAGCTGTAATAATTGTCGATGCCGTTGGGCCGCTTGGCGATATTCTCAAATCCCAGCGTGCAGAGCTGGCGGGAGGTCCGCACCAAAAGCTCTACCGGCGCGCCGTCCTCCTCCGGCCGCTCGCCCACTCCGATTTGCGATTTTGCAAAATGGGGACAGTAGTAGAAGGTCCGGCTCTTCTCCACCGAAGCTCCCGCCCCCTGGCCGCCGCCCTCGTCCCGGTAATTGCTCTCCACGAACACGTTCAGCTCCTGGTAAATGCTGTCCTCCTCCACGTAGGCGTTGGTGACCACCGCCGCGGGCGGCAGGATGCGGAAATAGTACCGTCCGTCGCGCCCATCCAGATTCAGCGCCACCGGCTTGTCGCCGTAAACGGAATCCGGCTCAAACTCTGCCCTTTTGCCGCCAGTATTGGTGTAATAGGTCAAATTCCCCTTAAACCGGCTGTCCGTGAACACCTTTCCATTGTTGTCCTTGAGATTGTATATGGATTTTAAGTAATTGGTAGCGCTGCTCACGCTGTTGTCCCCGCCTGCGTTGTCCATCCAGCTGAGGTAAGCCTTTTTGTTGGAGGAAGAGTTGCCCTGGATCAGGTTCTGCACATTGATATCGTCCATATCGATATACTCTTCGTTGAACAGCAGGCTGTAACCGTCCAGGAATATTTTCCGGTCGTCCCTCAGCGTATCCAGCCCCAGCGTTTCATTGTAAAATCCCACCGAGTAGGAGGAGTCCCCCTCCTTGTACACCTCAAAATACGCCATTTCCGCACCCACATACTCGTAGCTGGGCCAGTCTCCGTACTGGATCAGGCCCTCCGCCTTTGGAAATGGGAACAGAGGCCCAAGCAGGCGGCTGAACGCTTTCGTGTCCGAGCCGTCGGCCTTTGCCTTCACAAGTCCGTCCATCTTGATCTCGTCCCTGAGCTGGCGATAGGTAACTGTTTTTGCCCCGATTACCGGCTGGCCCTCTTTTATATAGTTTTCCGACCAGCTGAGCACATAGCAGTCCTCGCCTGTGACGGATGAAAACGGGTACAGAAATACACCGAAGGGGTCTGCGTACACGCAGTCTTCGTAATGAATCTGCCCATTTTCAATTCTATAATTGGCGGAGTAGCCGTTGCTCACCGCCGCGTAGCAGTTTTTGATCCCGTTTGCGCTCCCTGAGAAGCCGGAAGCCGAACCGCCGCCCAGGGTGATCACCCTTCGAAGGGCGTAGCAGCCGCTCACCTCATTGGAGGACGCATTGACAAAGCCCGCCGCATAACTGCTGGCCGTGTAGCAGTTGGCGTAGGAATTTCGGACGATTCCGCTGTTGTTGTTCACAAATCCGGCCGCCTGGTTCCCGTAACCCGGGGCAACGCTTCCTGTCTCCTCATCGTAGACGCCCGTGGTGACAGCGCCCGCCGCCCCGCAGAGTTCGATTTGGCCCACGTTATTGTTCACGAACCCGGCCGCCTCATTCTGGCAGGTAATCAGGGCGTTGGCGTAATTGTTGAACGTCACATTCCAGTTCTCATCATAGAGATGGCGGTAGCGGTCCGCCTCCCCCAGTTTCTCCGGCTGCTGTGGCAGCACATAGCTCTGGGTGATCCTCCCTCCGCCCCCGTTGTTATTCAAAAATCCGGCCGCATCCCCGCTGGCTGAGTAGATTTTGGGGCTCACCACGGAGACATTCAAAATCGTTCCGAAATTATGGACGGCCAGTCCGGCCGCGCTGCCTCCACCAGAGAGCTTCACCACAGGGTTGACTATTGACAGATTTTTCACCGTCCCGCCGGTTCCAATGGTTCCGAACAGGGCCGCTTCCCCGGAGCCGGGCTCCATGCGCAGGTTGCGGATCGCGTGTTTCTCTCCGTCATACTGTTTTACAAACGCCCCAAGCCTGGAGGCGTCCCCGCCGATCATGCCCTGGACAAACACATTTTTCGGGTCAGAAAACACATCCCGGTCATAGGTGCTCAAATCATACGCCGCGTAATCCGCGTCCCGCTCCTGGCGGTAATCCCACGGGGCGGACCAGTAATCACTGTTGTTCTTGTTCCCCGTGTTGAACTGGTATCCCAGCTCGTACAGGTGCCGGACCGTGCGGACCACCGCCGTTTCTGGTATCGTCCCGGCCGCCGCCTGGCTGGGGGCGATGGCTTTGGCGAAATGGGGATTATAGTAAAAGGTGGACGGACTCCCGTCGATCTCCAGCTTCAGGGTATCGTAAAACTGGCCGCTGCCGCCTTCAAACTCCCGGAATCCCTTGTGTACCACATTCCACGGCAGGGCGTAGAGATACTGGGGTTTTCCCTGCACCTCCACCTCCACGCTCTTTAAATCCCCCTTCTCCCCGGAAATGATCACGCTGCTCCCGTTCCTGCTTCCCAGATATCCGTACCCGTCGCTGCGCACCGGCGCGTTGTCCCGGAGCGTGCTCTCCTCCTCCATTCCCGGCGACCAGAAGCCGTACTCCGGCCCGCCAAGCGCGCCGGTGTCGTACCGCTCATAGTAGACCAGGCCGGTCAGCGAACCGCCGCCCGCCCAGTCGCCGTGGTAGGTTTTCAGCCAGGAAGGATAAGGGTAGGCCGCAGCCTGTTCCTTCCGGTACATCTCGTCGTAGGGGTAGGTGCCCGCGTGGCCGGGCGTCGCTGCCCCCGCCTCCGCAAGGCCGTCAAGCGGACCGCAGCCGATGGAATTGACCTCCCCTCCGGCCGTGGCAAACGCGCCGCCCAGCGCATAAGTCATGGACAAATTCTCCGGGGAAGCGGCAGAACCTGCAAATGGCCCGCAGACAGCTCCCCGGACAGAACAGGTGGAAAAGGAACGGCTCACAGCGGCGCGGTCCTCGATCAGCCCCGCAAATCCCCCCGCCCGGTTCCTTCCGGTCACATTGGGCCGCTCCGGGGCGTAAGAGCCGTTCTCCGTCTGCCCGCCGGAATAGCAGGTCTCAACTGAAGAACGGCCGGACAGCGCGCCCGCAAATCCTCCCGCCGCCACCTCCCCCGCCACCTTGACGGAGGCGAAGGAATCTGAGGCTTTCAGATTCCATCCCTTGCCCACAAGCCCACCTGCGTAGCTGCTGCCGGAAATGACCCCGCTGGCCTGATAGCGCTCGGAAAGGCTTTCCTCCTCGGTTCCGTCGATATACACGCCGCATTTTTCCACATCGGCGTCCTGCAGATACCCCGCCAGGGCCCCCGCGTAGGACTCCATGGCAGCCCCGCCGGGAAGCTCCGGCCGGATCACCGGGTTGACCAGGGTAATTCCGCTCAGGCGCACCTGGCGGCCCTCCCCTTCCCCGCCCGCCATGAAACCGAACAGGCCGGCGTACTCGTAACCGCGCCCGCCGTAATCCAGCACGGCGTTTCGGGAAACATGCAGATTGCGGATCACATGCCCGTTTCCCTCAACTGTTTTAAGTCCCGTGCGCTCATTGCTGATGGGATAAAAATTCACCGTTTCTCCGCTGCCGCCTCTGGCGGTGCAGACCTGGTCCCAGGACGCCGCGGCCCCGCTCTCCCCGTAGACGGGCTCCGTCCAGTCGATGTCCCGGATCAGGCTGGCCCTCTTCGGAGCCAGGTCCGAGTATTCCTCCGTCTTCCAACCGGTCCCCGTCAGGCGCATCCCAAGCCCCGAGACCTCCCAGGACAGGTTCTGCAGATGGCGTCCGTTCTCAATCAGCACGCTTTCGCCTCTCCCGTCCCCGCCCCTGAGCCCGGCAAACAGGCTGTTGATCTCGACGGTTCTGACCTGCGGGAGATAGAGCTGGTCGCTGCTCGCGCCGTAGCCGGTCACCGAAATCCGCAGGTCGTCCCCCGCGGCGATGCCGGAAAAATTGTCCGCAAAATGAAGCCCCGGCCTGAGACTGTCCAGGGTGATGGTGTACTGGGATTTCCCGTCCCCCGCCGCCTCCACGTCAAATCCCAGGTCCGCGCTCTGCACCGCGTCCACCGGCGACTCCAGGGACAGGTTTCTGCCCTTTAACCGGTAGGTGTAGACCGGAGAATGCTCCGGGTCAGTTTTTGAACCGATCTCAATCTGGTAGGCGGTCCGGTCCCACAGCCTCTGGTCCATGGAGATGGTCACCTGCAGCTCCTCCGCGTTGCGCAGAATCACCGCGAATTCCAGGTTTTCCGTCCCCTCCACCAGCGCCGCAGCCTCGCCGCCGTAATAACCCACCGAGGGAGCCATCCGTTTCTTCCGGTTGGCAGCCCCCCGCAGGTCCAGGGATTCGTACTGGTTAAAATGCTGCGGGTAGGAAAATTGGCTGTCTCTCTGAAAGGCCCCGCCCTTCTCCTCCCAGTAAAACACGGCGTAGACTCTGCCGGTCTGCCGGTTGTACTCGATCACATAGCTCCCGCCGTCGTCCTTCACCAGTCCGGGCGCAAAGGCGGTGTCGTTCATCCACAAAAAGGTGCTGTCCCCATGGCAGAGAGCGTAGGTGTCCGGCTTCTCCCCCTGTCCGTCCACATAGTCCGACGGAACCATGGATTCGTCCATCTTCTGTCCGTCCGCCCCCTCCGGCTGCGGCACGGGCAGTTTTCCGCACAGCTTTAACCCTGACATCTGGTTCTGGGCCACAGTGAAAATCTCCTTCGCCCGGTCGTCCAGCTCGGTCTGCCGCAGGGAATTGCGCATATGAATGAGCGCAGGAAATGACACCGCGGCCAGAATTGCAATGATCCCCACTACGATCAGCAATTCCGCCAGGGTGTAACCGCCCGCTCTGTGTTTTCTGCCGCCACAACCTGCACTCATAAAAATCAGTTACTCCTGTCCTTCATTTTCCGATTTGCTCTCCTGCTTTTCAAAGACCAGGCCGTTGGTATTTTCCGCACCCACCAGGGTCTCGTAGAAGGTGATGTTCACATTCACATTGATCAGCTCCGCCGCGGACATGCCGCCCGCCTCCCCCCTGCTCTTGTTCACGGAAATGGACAGGTCCTTGAGGATACAGCGGTAGGGGCTGGAATGCATCTGCTCCAAAATGGAGCGCACCTTTTGGTACGTATCTGCCTGGAAGGAAATGGAAATATCCCGCCTGACAATATTTCCCGACGCCACCGCCTCGGAGAAGCTTAAGTTGTAGGTGGCGGCCGGGGAAAGGGCCTCGTAGAGGTCCGTAATCTCGTTCTTGATATTGTTGTAGGGAAGCAGCTCCCCCTGCTGTTTCTCCGGGGCGTTTTCCAGCTCATCCACCATCTTCTTTTTCCGGGCCGCTTTCATCATCTGCAGCTCCAGGTCCTCCTCCACCGGCACCTGCAGGGCGGCGCACCGTTCCACCTCCAGATTCACCGGGCGGTAGAGGGCGAGATAGTAAAACAAAGCCAGCAGCATCACGCTGAGCAGCAGAAGCAGCCACGCTTCCCGGGCCGTAAATTTGCGGTTCATCATCGGTCCTGCCCTCCTGTCAGCGTGATGGTCACATTGGCCGTCACGTTCTGCCGGTCCTGGACTTCCTCATTGTTCTCGGTGGCGGCCGTGGCCACCGATATGTACTGCACCTGGGGATTGCTCTCCAGATCCGCCACAATCCCGGATATGGTGTTTAAGGGCACGTCGGTGATGGAGATCCGGCAGATATTACCCTGAATGGAGATGCTGGACAGATCGGCCTGATTCATCACACATTCCTCCAGCAGGGTCAACACGTCCAGACGGTCCCTCAGCACGGCCTCGTCCTCGTTCAGATAATCGTTGAAATACTGGCTGTACTGTTCCCGCACCGCCTCGTAGTCCCGGTTGTACTCCACCAGTCCGCTTAAATCCGCCTGAACCTTTTCCAGCGAGGCCTGGGCGGAGGTCATTTTCTGGAGCTGTCCCTGAACGCCGAAGCGGACAAAGAGGGCCAGAAAGACCAGAAACAGGAGGAAGGCCGGAATCGCTCTGGAAGGGCTGTTGATGGACCGCTCCCGGAACACTAAATTGACCGTCTGTTTTGAGGGATATTCATTTTTTCGGACAGTAAACATATCTCTTACGCTCCTTCCCCCTAACGGTAGGTGATCCCGGCCGCCGCCGGGCTGGTGAACGCCTCCGGGGGCAGCTGTCCCGCGGTTTTAAACAGCTCCGCCACCGGCCTCGGGGCCAGCGGAATGCTGCGGACCACCGTGTCCACCAGCGGGGTGATTAACGAACCTCCGCCGCAGAAATACACGGTGTCCAGCCTGCTTGCCGGATTGTTGAAGCCGTAGAAATTGATGGCGCGCATGATTTCTACCGCGATGGTGTCGAAAATATCCTGACAGCACGGCAGCGACCACACATTTTCATAGTTCTCCGTCACGTAGGCGTGGGCGATGTGCTCATCCAGATTCCGCTCATCCGCCACGGCCCGATCCAGCAGGGAACAGCCGTGGTCGATTTCCCGGGTCACCTCAAACCGATGGCTGGAAAATATATGCAGCTTGGTGGTGTAATACCCCAAATCCACAAAGCAGTATTCCCTGGTTTCCTCCGGCTGCTCCTCAGCCTCGTACGCCCGGATCAGGTTGGAGTAGGCAAATATCTCCGGCGCTGCAACAGTCAGCTTGAATCCCGCGTGCTTTATCATCAGCGTGTACTCCTGAAGCTTTTCTTTCGGCGCCGCTGCGGCCATCAGATCCATGGAAAAGGGCCTGCCGTCGTCGTTGTAGTGCATTTCCAGCAGGCAGTAGTCGAACACATACTTTTTCCGGCTCTCATTGATGAAATCGTGGAACTCGTAGGGGAGGTTGATTTTCAAATGCTCCACCGTCATGGCGGGCATGGTCAGCCGCTTGGAGAACGCCACGCTGTTCGGAAGCACCAGCGCGCACTTTTTGTCCGTAAAGCGGTGTTTTTTCGCCATCTCCTTCAAAAATTCACTCATCGCCTCCATGGAAACGATAGTTCCTCTGTTCACATAGTTGTCCGGCAGCGGTTCTATGGCCACCCGAAGCACGCAGTTGTCCTCGCACTGCGTCATCTTCACCTGCCTGGAACCGATCTCAATTCCTGTAAAACTGTCCGACATCTTCCGTCTCCTTTCAGGTTTCCCGCGAAAAGCCGCGGTCCCCGCCTTTTTATGACAGGCCGAAAAGCCCTAAATACCAACTGACCAAAGGGCCGCCCCCCAGAAGGCACAGCCAGGTGCCTGCGGCGATGGCCGGGCCGAAGGGGATCGCCGCAGGGTCCCCCGGTTTTCTCCCGGAATCCGGCAGCAGAGCCGCCAGAATCAGGGCCAGGAGACAGCTTACGATCACGTTCAGCAGATTCACCGCCAGGCCCAGATAGAGGCCCGTGACAAAGAACAGCTTCACGTCCCCGCCGCCCAGACTCTCCCGGCCCAGCAGCCGGTCGAATACCAGGGAGACGGCGAGCATACCGCCTGCGATGAGAATTCCGCCTGACAGACCTGATATGATATATGAGCCCAACGGTTTTTCCGTGATCAGCGCTCCCGCGCACCACCAGAGGATGGCCGCCACGTGAAAACGGTCCGGTATCTCATAGGATTCCAGATCCGTCAGCGCCACCCCCAGCAGAATCAGGGAGAATACCAGGTAATAGGGAACGGCGAGCGTCAGGCCGAAGCGGTACAGGAGGCAGATTGCCCCGAAGGCGGATAACAGTTCCACGGCCGCGTAGCGGAAGGGAATCCGCTCCCCGCAGTAGCGGCATCTGCCTCTCAGCGCAAACCAGCTGACTACGGGCACCAGGTCCAGGGCCCCCAGCACATGGCCGCAGGACGGGCAGCAGCTCCGCCCCTTCGTCACCTTCTGTCCCCGGACCAGCCGCCAGGACAGGCAGTTCACAAAGCTTCCTCCGGCCGCGCCTGTGACGGCGGCCAATATTGTAATGTAAAGGGTGAACCCCCAATCATCTGTCGGCATTGTATCCCTCTCTGACCCAGGACAGGGTGTAGTCTGTCCCGTCGTATTCAATCCTGATCACCATGGTTCCGGCTTTTCCCTCGAATGTCCTGCCGTCGATCTCCATGGTGTGATATTCGTTGTACCCCCGGGGGATCTCCCCGGTGATGGTGTTGGTGTCGTGGTCGAAATAGCCTGTCTGGACGCCGTTTTGGGTGTGGGGACAGGCGCTCGCGCCGTCACAGCCTTTGACGATGCAACCGTCGATGGAATTGAGGCTGGCCACCCGCTGGGCCGTCTCTATCATCAGGCGGTCGTTGCCGATTTTGACGGAACGGGTGTAGCTGGTGATGGCGGTGGCAAGGAGGGCAAGGGCGGTGGCGGTGAAGCAGAGGAGGCAGATTGTTTCGATGAGGGATATGGCGCGGGTTGATCGTATTTTTTCGGATATTGTTTGCATGGGGATTTACCTGTTTGTTGTTTTTTGAGGGGTGGTTTGGAGCTTTGCAAAATGTCTCAGGAGAGGCACTTTGCAAAGAACCAAAATGAGGAAGGGGTGCATCTCAAAAATCAAGGAGAATGAGAAGCCGCAACCCTTCGGCTTCTCATAAGCAATTTAAAATTTATTTCACAGTTTCAGTTCACTCCCATTTCAGATCTATCTTAACATCTGTATCGCTATCCACAGGCGGCGTTATAGTAACTACTAATATTTTATCTTTGGCTTCAGTTTCTTCTGTATAACTATCTCCATAACTAATGCCGCCTTTTGTTTTTGTCCCTTGCCCGTATGCTTTTATGTCCTTTTTCTCAGTTTTCAAAACACCATTATCAGCATCATAATAATAGGGCTTATCTTTCGAAACACTACCTTCATCACTTAAATACAACGATGCCGCAGCAGCCTTCGCCGCCCTCATATTCGCCACATCCGCAGCCTCCCTAGCCTTTTCCAACTTACTGCTAAAAATCGGCACGGACACCACCACCAGCACTGCAATAATTGCCACAACAATCAGCAGCTCCGCCAGCGTAAAGCCCTTTTTATTTAATTTCTTACTCATCCTGTTCATTTTTTAAATCCTCCTACTATGGTTTCTATCAATGTACTTTTCTGATCTTTCATCCAGCAGACTCAGGAACCACGGGTTGTGATGGTCCGGTCCGCATATTGCTACATCATATCGTAGATATTAAAAATCGGCAGATAGATGGAGATCACGATAAATCCGGCAATGCCTGCGATCAATACCAGGATCGCCGGTTCTAGCTTGGAGAGCGCCTTCTGGGTGGCGTGCTCCGCCTCATTGTCAAAATACCGCCCGATGGTCTTGAGCGTTTCCTCCAGCTCCCCCGTCTCCTCCCCGATCACACACATGTCGTTGAGGGTCTGTGGATAGCAGCCGGACTCCTTCATACAGGTTCCCAGATGGCGGCCCTCCTCCAGACCGGTGACCATCTTGCTGGTCTCCAGTGAGAGCATATAATTGTCCAGCGTTTTAGCCGTCACCGCCAGCGCCCTGGCCACGGGAAGCCCCGCCCCCAGCAGCGTGGACATGGTATTGGCAAACTGGCTGGAAGCGTTCAGCATGCTGATTTTCCCCAGAATGGGAACCTTCAGCTTCAGCCGGTTCCATTTCACCCTGCCCTCCTCCGTCCTCACGGCGGCCACAGACAGGGCTGTCAGAAGCAGCAACCCTAGCAGAATCCAGAGAATATGCTTCTGGAAAAATGCCGACACAGAGATCAGCGCCTTTGTGGACGGCGGCATATCCCCGCCCAGCTCATCAAAAATGCCGCTGACCGTGGGAATCACCTTCACCATCACCACAATCATCACCACCACGGCGATGATCATGACAAATACCGGGTAGGTCAGCGCGGCCGACACCTTCTGTTTCGTCTTGTAACGCCTCTCGTAAAACCCGCTCAGGCTCTCAAAGGAATTTTCCAGCGTTCCCGATTGCTCCCCCGAACGGATAGTCTCTATAAACGTCAGGGGCAGCAACCCCTTCCCGGCAGTCTCGAAGCTGTCCGCCAGCCCGTACCCCGCCGACACGTCCCGGGCCACATTGCTGAGAATCCGTTTCAGCCGTTTGTCCTCCGACTGGCCCGCGATCAGCCCCACGCATTTGGCGATGGGCATCCCCGCCGCCAGAATCACGGAAAACTGGGAGCACACCATAGACAGGGCCTTCAAATCGATCTTTTTTACATTTATTTCCTTTGTCAGGAAACCGGAGCGCTCCCGCACCGGCGTAATCCTGGTCACAAGGCTGCAGGTCTCCTTGATCTGGGCCACGGCCGCGTACTCGTCGTACGCCTCCACAATGCCGCTCACCGGCAGGCCGTCCCGGGAAATCGCCTTGTATTTAAATGTGACCATGTCCTATCACCCCCATCCGGCGGCGGCCGTCACACCAGCACATACCGTTTCATATAATCCGCGTCCCGGGCGGCTTCCTTCGCCGTCCTGGCGGAAATGACCTGATCCTTGTAGAGCCGCACCAGGAAATTGTCCATGGTGATGCTCCCCTCCTGGGCTGCGGAGGCCATGGAGCTGGCGATCTGAGGCGTCTTGGCCTCCCGAATCAGATTGCGGATGGCGGGCGTCACCATCATCAGCTCACAGGCCGCCACCCTGCCCCTGCCGTTTTTGCGCTCCACCAGCTGCTGGGACAGCACCGCCAGAAGGCAGGTGGAGAGCTGAAGCCGTATCTGCCGCTGCAAACCGTCCGGAAATACATTCACAATGCGGTCAATGGAATCCGCCGCGGAATTGGTGTGCAGGGTCCCGAATACCAGATGGCCGGTCTCCGCCGCCGTCAGCGCCGTCTCGATGGTGTCCAGATCCCGCAGCTCGCCGATGAGAATCACATCGGGGTCCTCCCGCAGGGCGGCCCTTAAGCCGTCCCCGTAGCTTCTCGTGTCCGTCCCGATCTGCCGCTGGTTGACCACGCACTGGTCCGGCGTGTAAATGTACTCCACCGGGTCCTCCAGCGTGATAATATGCCCTTTTCTGGTGCGGTTGATCTCATTCAAAATGGCCGCCAGGGTGGTGGATTTGCCCGAGCCGGTCTCCCCCGTCACTAGGATCAGCCCCCGCTTCATGGACGGGAACTGGGAAACCGCCGGTGGAAGCCCCAGACTGTCCAGCTCCGGAATCCGCCCGCTCAGCAGCCGGATGGCGGCGGAAATATGCCCCTGCTGCCGAAACAGATTGATTCGGACCCGGATGCCCGCAAAGGTTCCCGCCAGATCCAGCTCTCCGATCTCCTGGATCCGCTCATACGCCTCTCCGGCCAGCTCCCTGGCATAACCCTCGCAGTCCGCAGCCGTCAGCATTTCCCCGTCCATATCTTCCAGCCGCCCGTCCCGCCTGAATCTCGGCGGCAGCCCTTTTACCAGATGAATATCCGAAGCGCCCGCGTCCCCGGCCGCCCGAATCATTTCTTCGATTGTCACGTCTGTTCCTACCCTTCTATGGAATTGATGGTGCGGCGGGCCTCGTCAGCCGTGGTCACGCCCTCCAGCACCAGGCGCCGGCAGTTATCCCGGATGGACACATAGTCCGCCCCCTCGGCCGCCTGCACCAGCTGTTCCTTCGAACCGCCCTCCGCGATGCAGCGGCGGGTCTCCCGGTTCATCATCAGAATCTCAAAAACTCCCGTCCTGCCCCGGTAGCCGGTGTCAAAGCAGTAGGGACAGCCCTTGCCCTTATAGAAGGTGACATCGCTGCCGCGGTCCATGCCCAGAATCTCCAGATCCTCCGGGGTAGGCTTGTAGGCCGTTTTGCAGTTGGGGCAGATCCGCCGGACCAGGCGCTGGGAAATGATTCCGTTGAGCGCGCTGGCGATCAGATACGGCTCCACGCCGATATCCTTCAACCGGTCGATGGTGGAAATGGCATCGTTGGTATGTATGGTGGAAAGCACCAAATGTCCCGTGATCGCAGCCCGCATGGCGATCTCCGCAGTCTCGCCGTCCCGGATCTCGCCCACCGCGATGATATCCGGGTCCTGGCGCAGAATGGAGCGCAGGCCGTTGGCAAAGGTCATATCCACCTTCTCATTGATCTGCACCTGATTGACCCCAGAAATATTATATTCCACCGGGTCCTCCAAAGTGACCAGGTTGACCTCCTCCCGGTTCAGCTCCCCGATCATGGTGTACATGGTGGAAGATTTACCGCTTCCCGTGGGGCCCACGATCAGGATCACGCCGCTGTGGTTGGAGATCAGCTTGGCGTATTTATCCAGGTCCGGGCCGCTGAGGCCGATGCCCGCCTTATTCAAAAGGTCGGTGGACTTGTTCAGGAGACGGATCACCACCTTTTCCCCGTAAATCAGCGGCAGGGTGGAAATTCGCAGATCGATGTCCTGGCTCTTGATCCTCACGTTGGCGCGGCCGTCCAGCGGAATTCTGCGCTCCGCGATATTCATCCCGCCCATGATCTTGATGCGGGAGATCACCGACGACTGCAGGTCCTTGGGCACGGTGAGAATCTTGTGGAGCATGCCGTCGATTCTCATGCGCACCGCCACGTCCGTCTCCCGCGGCTCGATGTGAATGTCGCTGACCCGCTCGGTCACGGCCCGCTCGATAATGGAGTTCACCAGGCGCACCGTGGGCGCGCTGATGGTGTCCTCGTCCCCGATCTCCAGTGAGGGCACCGCGGACTCCGGCGACTGCTCCGCATTTCCCGACTGGCGCATCTCCTCGATGGCCCGGGCCACGCCCTCGTTTCCGTACAGGTTCATGATGGCCCGGTCGATGCTGTTGGCGGTGGAAATCATGGGGATCACACGCTTCCGGGAGGCAGTTTTAACCTCCTCGATGGCCATAAAGTTCATGGGGTCCTTCATCGCCAGGTAGAGCGAATCCTTCTCCACCCGGACCGGCACCACCCCATATTTGCGCGCGATATTCTTGGGCACCTGGGCGGACATTCTGGGATCGATGTCAATTTTGGACAGATCCACAAACTCGATCCCCAGCTGCATCTGAAGGGCCTCGATCAGCTGCTTCTCCGTGATCACGCCCCGGTCGATGAGCAGCGTTCCCAGGCGCTCCTTCGTCTCCTTCTGCAGCTGCAGCGCATGGTTTAACTGCTCCTCGTTGATCAGCCCAACCGACAGCAGCAGGTCGCCAAGTCTCTTATAAATCACGTTTTGCTCCTCCCCGGAGCTCACGAAAAAAGCCCCGCTGAATATTTAGAATGTTTTTATTATATCCCCTTTTGATTTGGTAATCAATTACAATTTCTCTTCCACATCGGAGATTTTCGGTTTTTTTTGACTATTTTTGCATTATGTAGAACTTTCTGAAATTTCCGAAATAGAAAAACAGCCTGACTTCTGCTTATGGTGCAGTTGTCAGGCTGTTAGTTCCTACTTCAGTTTTATATCCAAAGCCACTCTATTTCGATGTACAAGACAGATATACCTCCAACTGATCTCCAAAAACGCTCAGCATTATAATGGTTTTACGACCATACTCCTCTTCTCTTTCCAGCATTCGGACCGTAAACCTGTAGCCGTCTTCTTCTATCTTTGTGTTTCGGACAAATCCCTCATTTTGAATCAGGTACTCCGTGTAGCGATCCACCATCCCATCCCCATCCCCTTGGATCGCATATTGATACATTGCATGGGAACGTTTGGGATTGTTGGCGGAAGAGCCGTGCTTCAGCTTCTGCTTTCCCAGAACCGTGTAGATTGAGGGGATTTTCTGATCACTTACAATATAATACTGTGCCTTTGATGTATGGTCGAGCATCTCAGAAGATAATGAAAGTACCACTCCTAACCACACCGCCACACTGATCGCAACTCTTATCAACGTCTTGCCGGGCGATATACCCGGGGGTGTTTGATCGATAATGCCCAGCCGTTTGTCGTAGGGCATCTGTCTGTCAAGACAGAAATAGAGGATCAGCGTCACAGGCCAAATTATAAAAAGCAAAAACTTCAAAAACGTATGCAGAAGGGAGTTGACAAGCCTGGCCTTTCCCTCCTCCCAGTGCCATTCCGGCCGGATACCAAGAATCCACTTTCCCAGCGTCAATCCCCCAAGCCAGTAGTCGGTGATGAATAAATATCCCAGAAGTGCGATATACACCACCGGGCGAATGATTCTGATATCTTCCCCCGCAATTCCCAGCCCCCTTACATTAGCCAATGTAAAATAGGGAAACATGCAAATCATGTAGTAAATACACTATGCTATGATTCGTCTCATATTGATCGACCTCCTCCTATCATAAAATACCGCCTTTTTGTGCTATCGCGGTTCTCTGTACAGTAAAAATAAGCCCGTTGTTATGCGGGCTTATAAGGGTACTGGCGTTTTAACTATTTGGCCATCTTTCACTTTAATTCTTCCGGAACTTCGGGCTGATAGCTGGAACCCAAAGACATGAAGCCCGCCCCCAATTCCGCAACCTTTCCAATAAAAGTAGCTACCATAAGCAAAAATGTGTTCATACGCCTCTTTCTCCTCTCTTTGGAATCATAATCATAATTGCAACTATACAGGACGTGATAACCGCCGTATAGAGGACTTCCGTTCCGGCCAGCGCTTTCAGCGCCAGAAGGGCCGCCGCTTCAATCACAATCAAAGTGTGCGTATATTTTCTGTTCTTCAGAATCCGCGCTTCTTTTAGGGGGTGTGTCCTGGAAACGAACGGAGCCTCTTTCCAAATAAATGCAAATGACAGTGCCAGCAGCACCCACAAAAGGATCTCCGGCAGCGCCGCCCGGGAAGTGTAAATCGAGGCTGCCACACATAATGCCGCAATGATATTGGTCAGTGCGAAGCAACGTCCATACGACGAAGCGTGATACCCCCCGGCAACGGTTCTGACCGGCATAAAAAAGAGAAGAAACGTTACCGACAGACTTGCGCGATCAAATATCGCACCCACTGCCAGAATGCTGACAGCGCACAGTGTGGTAGACCAGAACAACTCAAAACCATACACATAAACCGCTTTCCGCTCTATTTGAATTGCGCCTTGATCGAGCAAAACACTGGTACATTTTTGGGCTAAAAATTGAAGCATAGCGTTCCCTCATATCCGGTTCTTTTAAAATATTCTAACATTCCATTATATGGTCAAAATCATTTGTCCGTAAAATGCAGAATTTTTGTCCGTATAATCGTTCAGTTATAAAATGAAATACAAACATTAAACTCTTGATCGTCATAGTCCACCATCAGAGTGCCGTCATATTTTTGAACAATCAGCCTCATACTTTCCAATCCCCATCCATGCGCCTTTTTATCTGTCTTTGATGAAAATAGCTGTCCATTTTTTACGACAGGCTGTCCCTCAAAGGTGTTCGATATATTGATAAATGACATTTCATTCTTCCTGCGCATCACAACCCGTATCCACCGCCTCCCATCAGGAAGCTTTTCACAGCCCTCGATGGCATTGTTCAGAGCATTTCCAAACAGGGCGGTTATCTCCTGCTCCGACAATTTGAGGTCTAATTGATCCGCCTGGATATCAATGTATATCCTCTTTCTCTGCGCTTCCCGCACCTTATAATCCAGCAGTATATCCAGCGTTTCGATCCCCGTCCATTTTTGAGGCGCTTCCCTGATTTCCGAAAGCCTCAATTCATCCATATATGCATTTGCCTTATCAAATTCATGGTTGGAAAGGTAATTTTTAATCACAATCATATGGTTTTTGATATTGTGATAGTAAATCTGATAATTCCGGTAATCCTGAGCCAGCAGTTCATAACTCTCGGCAATCAGATTATTTCTCTCACCTGCTAATTCGCGGCAGCTCCTGGAATTCATTTCCTCTATGTACTGAATGCTTGAATACAAAACGGACAGCAGTATAACCAGCAAAAGCAGCCAGAGGATCAGGTCCTGGGCGCCGCTCTGTTTAAACGTCATTTTACCGAGATAATATACAGCCGTTGTGCACAAAATAGCTCCCGCCGTTATTTTTCTCACGGAAGTGCGGATATTGCCAAAAAAGCGATGGACGATAAGCGCGTATATGCCTAAAAGAATCCCTTTGCTCAGCAAAATGTGATATAACCGAACATTCGAATAGGACTCTATAACCTTTTTCCCGAATGTGGTGTCGTGGAACAGAATGCTCAGAGAGGAGATTGATAGAAAATCAATCACGTGGATGAGCAAGAGATACAGAGTGGCGAAAATAAATGTATCAACCCATTTTAGCTTGTAAATCATACATGTGGTAATTGCAATTCCAGCAATCCCAATCACGGTGGTCAACATTGAAAACAACTGGTATTGATTAACTGTCCACGCGACCAGTGTTGTAATCCCGGCTCCCGCTGCGCTTCCTTTCCAGATGATTTTCTCCTGCTTTAATACAGCTGAGCAGAACATTACCCCAATCATACATTCTACAAAGGTCGCTAAGAATTCTATCATCTGAAAGAATATCATAGAGTCCCCCTCCAGCGCCGGTTCAAAGCCTCTTTCAGTTCAATGGTGCCCTGCCTGCTTGCAATTATTTCAAGTCCATCGTCCAGGAAAATGCGGTCTCCAACTACCTTTCTGACACATGATAAATTTAAAATCTGCCCCCGGTCCAGATAAAGCATGTCCGGATTATCAAGCTTCTCGTATACTTCCTGTAGAGGCAGACGTTCCGTCTCGGTAAAGCCTCCCCGCAATACAAAAACGGCGTTCTTCTGCTCTTTATAGATATACATAATATTTCTCTGGTACAGCTTTATAAATTTTCTGTGATTGGCAATGACGTACTGTCTGCTGTCCGGGGCGGTTTCCAAATGCTGAAACAGACGATCCAGAGCAGGCGGCAGATCCTGTTCCGCCCTTTCCTTTAATACATATCGAAAAATATTCATTCCGCAAGCTTCCACGGCATAACTCGCAAAAGATGATAAAAAAATAATGTTTGCCGAATCGGTGAGCTTATGAATGGAATTAACCAGATCAATGCCGGAAAAATTGGGCATTTCGATATCGAGAATATAGATGTCAAATAAAATTTTAGATTCCGTTTTATCCATCAGCTGGGCGCTGCTGAAAAACGGCAGCAGCACCGCATCGATCTTGTGCTTGGCGCAATAGGTTTGGACTATGGACTCCAGTTGTTTGAGATACGCCTTATTATCGTCACACAGCACAATATGGTACATTGCATTCCCCTCTTTTCTTTGGTTTTACAACCAGGTAAAACCGGTTGTTGCGGAAGGCGTCGGAATGCTGCTGAAAACGCTTTTATTCCCCCTCCTGTGAAATGATTATATCATAGGTTGGGGGGATTTTCGATTAGTATTTTACAATTTTTAGTTAATTAGCGATACAACATATACCTAATTATATATAATAGATCAATCTTCCTCCACTTATTGCCTGCGAGCAGCCCAACGAAATAATGCCCCCTTCTTAGCCCAGTAAATTCCGCACTCTCAGTTCTATTCTTCTCTGATCACCTCAATCCCCTCATACTCTTCATCCTCACCAAACACAAAAATGGTGCCAAGCTGTTCTTCAATACGAAAAAAACTCTCTTCCGCAAAGACATCCGAGTCCTCACCCCATATTTCCTCCAGCTCCTCCCGGCTTATCCCGTAGTTACAGAGAAATTCCGGCAGTTCCGTGGAATATTCTTCAAATCCATATTCTTCCAACATACCCTCATCCGGCTTTACATAGCGCCTTACTTCCCCGTTTTCGCAACTATACGCGAACGCCACATCACTGTCAAAGACGGAGAATGCCATCACCGGATTCCCCGATTGCCGTTCCATCTCTTTCAGAACATCATCCTCCACCCAATATGCTCCCTCGCAGAGGCCGGCCGCAAACACCGGAACCAGTTTAAGCACCGGTCCGTTATAGATCGAAAACGTCTCGCCAAACACCCCTGCCAAAGCTTTCCAAATTCGGTGAAAGTCCACATTCATCAGATTGTACTTTCAAATTGCTGTTCATTTTTGCGCTATAGCGTGTCTTAAAATTCATTTCCACCATCTGCACGCCCCACTTCGCGGTATATTTGGCCCAAATTCAGTCAGCGTAATCCACTATACCTCCTACATCGGGGCCAAATTTCCCGCGAAGTGTGACGCACATCTGATGGAAAGCAATTTTCAGACACGCTCTAATTCATCGGCATCAACGGCTTCGGCTCTGCTCCATATTTTTTGCATAAGGCTAAATAGTTTAGTTCTTTAACCATCCCCCATTCTTTTAATACATCATCCAATGGAATCACGGTACATTGATTCGGACCAACATTTTGTATTTCTATCAGGTCTTCTTTTTCACGCCACTGGCCGCCAAAACTTCGTATCGTCCAATCACCATATACCGCTGACAAGTCAAGTAGTCGATCAATCGCTTTATCGAACAGAAGTCCACTCAAATTATATATATCACTTTTCAATTTGCATAATTCAGAAAATGGCGACCGCCACCGCATGTCTTTGAATTGATATTCTTTTATAGCCCGCTCCCTGTTGTTTTTGAGATATTCAACATATTTCGCTTCTCGAACAGGGTTAAGGTCTGTTATTGGATTGCAGATTTCATCCAACTTTTTTAAACCAACCTTTGTAATTATAGTATAAAATTTTTTGATTGACTCTACAAATTCATCCTCTGTTTCATAAAAACATCCAAATATATTCGGAGATTTCCATTCATCCGGTATCAACTCTTTGTCTTGAATAACCCTTCTCACAGGACGGTCTACGATAATACGTTAATTGATATC